>Ga0209474_10000307_pt1 | contig 56750 bp, 47 predicted proteins | sample GraSoiAngelo_145_FD_185902 | JGI IMG/M metagenome (GOLD analysis project Ga0209474, IMG submission 185902) | Grasslands soil microbial communities from the Angelo Coastal Reserve, California, USA - 14_1009_05_20cm (SPAdes) (version 2) | ecosystem: Environmental > Terrestrial > Soil > Grasslands...
CGCGCGCTGGCAGATCGCGCGCGGCGCGGTCGGCGTCTGCTGCGCGAAGCTCGGCGAGGCGGAGGTTTTCGCCGACGCCGGCATCGCCGACATCCGGCTGCCGTATCCGGTGAATCCGTCGAACGCCGCCCGGCTGATGGCGCTGATGGATCGCGCGGCTGTGTCGATCATCGTCGACCATCTCGACGTCGCGCACGGATGGTCGGACGCGATGCAGCGAGCCGGCCGCACGCTCGACGTGCTGATCAAAGTGGACGTCGGCTTCCATCGCTGCGGCATCGACCCGACGGCCGAAGGCGCCGGCTTCGTGAAAGCGGTCGCCGCGATGCGGGGCCTGCGGCTGCGCGGCCTCCTCAGCCACGCCGGCCACGCCTACAACGCGGCGTCCGAAGAGGCGCTCTGCGCGATCGCGCAGCAGGAGGCGGAGACGCTCGCGCGGCTGCGCGAGGACGCGGCGCGGTCGGGCATCCCGCTCGAGGAGATCTCGGTCGGCGCGACGCCGCCGCTGCGCTTCAGCGTCCGGCAGCGCGGCATCACCGAGCTGCGGCCCGGCAACTACGTGTACTTCGATCGCGCGCAGGTGGCGCTCGGCGCGGCGACGCTCGACGACTGCGCGCTCACCGTGCTCGCGACGGTCGTCTCGAAGCATCCCGGCCGCATCATCCTCGACTGCGGCAGCAAGACGCTCACGAGCGATCAAGCGCGCGGCATCACGCCGGCCGGCGGCTACGGCGCCGTCCTCGCCGCCGACGGCGAGTCGCCGCGGCGCACCGACGATGCGCTGACGATCGAGCGGCTGTCGGAGGAGCACGCCACGGTGCGCGTGGACGGCAGCACGCCGCTCGAGCCCGGCGATCGCGTGCGCGTCGTACCGAACCACGCGTGCACGGTGTCGAACCTCGTGGATGCCGTGCAGCTCGTGGACGGCGACAGCGTGCTCGACACGCTGAGGGTCGCCGCGCGCGGACGCATCACCTAAATGAGGTATAGTCGCGGGGAGGCCCGTGGCGGACACCAGCAAAGACAAGCGCGAGGTCGGCGACGCGCTCGGCATGATCGAGACGCGCGGCCTCATCGGCATGATCGAGGCCGCCGATGCGATGGTGAAAGCCGCCAACGTCGTCTTCGTCGGCTGGCAGAAGGTGGACGCCGGGCTCGTGACCGCGATCGTGCGCGGCGACGTCGGATCGGTGAAAGCGGCGACCGACGCCGGCGCCGCGGCAGCGCGCCGCGTCGGAGAGCTCGTGGGCGTCCACGTCATTCCGCGGCCGGCCGACGACCTCGAGAAGATTTTTCCGATCCGCTGATCCTGCGTCTCCGCCGCGGGCGGATCGACGCGCTCAACTCCTTCAGCAACCCTTCGTCGCCCACCACGAGCAGCGGCTGCGCCGGCATGCGCAGCAGGTTGAAGAACGCGCCGCCGGCGGTGCGCGCGTAGATGTCGCGCCCGTCGGTGAGGAGCTGCACCGAGCCGCCGCCGCCGGTGGCCTCGAACAGCCGCTGGCCGAACTGTTCCTGCAGGATGCGCAGGAGCGCGTGCAGCTGGTGGACCGTGAAGCCCCGCCGCCGCAGGTCCGCGAGGACGACCAGCTCGAAGAGCTCGATCGGCGTGTAGCGGCGCTCGGTGTAGCCGCCGGCGGCCGTCCTGCGCGACGCGATCGCCGCGGGCAGCAGGCCGCGCGCGTCCCAGACCTGCAGCTGCCGCGCGCTCAGGCCGGTGAGCGCCGCCACCTCGCGCGAGCTGTAGGTCTTCTTGAGCCGCACGTCACGCGAGCCGATCCGCGGCCGCGGCGCCCGCGAAATCTTTTTCGGTGAGGCCGCCCGCGTCGTGCGTCGAGTAGGTGAGCGTCACGCGCTTGTAGTTGATCAGGATGTCCGGATGATGGTCCGCCTTCTCGGCCTCCGGCGCGAGGCGGTTCACGAAGGCGATCGCCTCGAGAAAATCCTTGAAGGTGTACTGCTTGCGGATCGCGTCGCCGTCGAGCGTCCATCCGCTCAGCGACTTCATCCGCTGTTCGGCCTCTCCGCGGGTCAGTTTGTCCATCACGCCTCTCGTGTGCTCGGTTCCGCTTCGTGTCCGTGTCCCTATTCGGGCTTGCGCGTGCGAACCTCGTCCAGATGCAGCCTCGCGGCTTCTACCGCGGCCAGCGACTCCTTCTGCATCTCGATCGGGCTCGGTCCTTCGTTCGCGCTCGCGAACGCGCTGCCGGCGATGGTCCGATGATAGGCGCGCTCGGCCTGCTGGAGCGCGTCGAGGGCGGCGCTGTGCTCCGCCTGCCATTCGAGCCAGCGCGCGAGTCTCGCGCGCGCGTCGTGCTCCGTCGCGCCGGCGCATTCGACGCCGAACGGATCGCCGGTGTCCACGCGCTCCGCGCGCGCGACCCACTGGCCCTCGCGCTGCGCGCAGATCACGCGATACCGCCGCTCGCCGATGACCACGTCCGTCACTCACGCACCTCTCGTCGTGGTTCTCACAGTTCACCGAACCGCGCCGGCGAGACGATCTCGAGCAGCGGGTCGAGGCGCCCGTCGAGCATCGCGTCGGCCACGAGCCGCGCCGTCAGCGGCGCGAGGAGCACGCCGTTGCGGTAATGCCCCGTCGCGTACATCACGTGCGGCGCCGCGTGCGACGCGCCGATCACCGGCAGATTGTCGGCCGTCGCCGGCCGCAGGCCGACGCGCGCGCCCTTGAAACCGGCCGACCACGCGTGCGGCACGGCGTCGCACGCCGCGTCGAGCAGATCGCGGACGCCGGCCACCGTCGCGCGCTCGTCGAACCCCGCCTCCTCCACCGTCGCGCCCACGAGCAGCGTGCCATCGTCCCACGGAACGAGATAGCAGCGGCTGCTCCACGTCACGCGGCGCAGCGGCGTCCCGCTCCACGCGAGCGCCAGCAGCTGGCCGCGCACCGGCCGCACCGGCACGCGCGCCTTCACGCCGTCGATCGCGATGCCGCCCGACCAGCTGCCGGCGGCGATCACCGCCGCGCCGCCCGTCAGCGATCCGCGATCGGTTTCGACGACCGTGTCGCCGTCGCGCAGGGCGATGCGGCGCACCCGGCTCGCCTCGACGAGCCGCGCGCCGGCGCGCCGCGCCGCGGCGGCGAGCGCGCGCGTCAGATCCGCCGCGGCGACGACCCCGTGCGTCTCGATCAGCAGGCCGCCGGCGGCGCCGTCGGCGAGCTGCGGCTCCTCCGCGCGCACCGTCGCCGCGTCGAGCATCAGCGCCGGCACGCCACGCCGCGCGAGGACGTCGGCCGTCGTCTGCAGCGACGCCATCTCGGCCTCGTTCATGCCGACGTCGATCGTGCCGTTGCGCCGGTACATCACCGCGACGCCCGACTCGGACACCGCGCGCCCGACGAAGTCGTCGAAGAGCGCCAGGCTGCGCACGGTCAGCTCGAGCAGCGGACTCCCCTCGCGCGCCTCGATGTAGGGCGCGAGCACGCCGGCCGACGCCTGCGTCGCGCCCATCGCCACCGGACGCTCGTCCACGATGTCCACCGACGCGCCGCGGCGCGCGAGCTCGTGCGCGACGGCGCACCCCACGACGCCGGCGCCGACGACGATGATGTCGGAGGGACGAGCCATCAGCCGTGACGTTTAGGTATACTCCAGCGTTCCCCCCGGACCAAGGAGGCACCATGACCGTTGCACCGTCCGCGGTGCTCACGCAGGCGCTGCTCGAGCGCTGCCGCGAGCGCGCCGCTGGATACGACCGCGAGAACCGCTTCTGCCAGGACGACTTCGACGAGCTCAAAGCGGCGGGCTACATGCTGATGGCCGTGCCGACCGAGTTCGGCGGCCTCGGCATGACGCTCGCCGACGTGGGACGCGAAACGCGCCGCCTCGCGGAGTACGCGCCCGCCACCGCGCTCTGCATCAACATGCACAACTACTGGGTCGGGACCGCCGCCGATCTGCGGCGCGGCGGCGACGCGTCGCTCGAGTGGCTGCTGCACGAGGCGGCGGCCGGCGAAGTGTTCGCCGCGGGGCACGCCGAGCACGGCAACGACATCCCGGGCCTCTTGTCGACGACGAAAGCGGAGCGCGTCGACGGCGGCTACCGGTTCACCGGGCGCAAATCGTTCGGGAGCCTCACGCCGGTCTGGACGCGGATGGGCATGCACGGGATGGACACGAGCGATCCGTCGGCGCCGAAGATCGTGCACGCGTTCCTGCCGCGCGACGCGAAGGGCTACTCGATCAAGGAGACGTGGGACGTCCTCGGCATGCGCGCGACGCGCAGCGACGACACGGTCCTCGAGGGCGCGTTCGTCCCCGACAAATACATCGCGCGCATCGTCCCGGCGGGCGCCGCCGGCATCGACATGTTCGTGCTCGGCTTCTTCACGTGGGCGCTCGTCGGCTTCGCGAACATCTACTACGGCCTGTCGCTGCGCACCCGCCAGATCATCGTCGAGCAGCTGAAGACGAAAGGCGCGATCGCGTTGACGCGATCGATGGCGTATCACCCGGAGGTGCAGCACGGTGTCGCCGAGATCTCGATGGACATCGAGGCGATGGGGCCGCACGTCGAGGCCGTCGGCGTCGACTGGACCGAAGGGCGCATCGGCGCCGACTGGTTCCTGCGGCTCGCGGCGATGAAGCATCGCACGGTCGAGGCGGCGTTCCGCGTCGTCGATCGCGCGCTCGATGTCTCGGGCGGATTCGGGATGTTCAAGAAGAGCGAGCTCGAGCGCCTGTTCCGCGACGCGCGCGCGGGAAAATTCCACCCGACCAATCCGATGCTCTCGCACGAGATCGTCGGCAAGCTCACGCTCGGCATCAACCCTGATGAACAGCCTCGCTGGGGTTAGCTTCAGGAGTGACGGATAATCACGAAGAAACGAAGATCCACGAAGAACACGAAATTCTTTCTTGTACAAGAGAATCTTCGTGATCTTCGTGGTCTTTCGTGGCTTCGTGAAAGCCCGTCACTACCGTTTGAGGAGGTGGAACGCGTGGTTGCTCCACTCGTTCTGCCTGAAGCCGGGGATGCACCAGAGCACGCAGAGCGGCTCGATCGCGCGGGCCGCTTTTGCCGTTCCCATGTCGGCGCCCTCCCAGCCGAACTCCTCGAGGATCCGCGCGACGACGGCTTTCGCGGCGCCGTCGTCGCCGCAGTAGAACATCGTCGGGCGGACACCGCCGGGGAACGACGGGTTCACCATCAGATCGCTGCCGACGCTGTTGAACGCCTTCACGAATCTCGCGTCGGGGCACGCGCGCTGCAGGCGCTCGAGCAGCGAGTCGTTCGGCGAGGTGAAGCACTTGAGCACGCCGTCCTCCGGCGGATCGTGCGCGATCGGGTTCGTCGTGTCGATCACCGTCTTGCCGCGCAGGTTCGCCACGCCCGCCTGGCGCACCGCCTCTTCGGCCGCGTCGCCTTTCACCGAGAGGACGATCGCCTCGCCCCACGCCGCGACGTCGGCGAACGTGCCGGCCTGAATGCCGGCCTGCGCCGAGAATTCGGCGAGCTTCTGCGGCGATCGGCTGCCGATCCGGACCTCGTAGCCGTGCTTCTTCAGGCCTTCGGCGAGCGTCTGCCCGACATCCCCCGATCCGATGACGCCAATGCGCATCTCTTTTCGTCCTTCGCGGCCTCTGCCGCCTTTGCGGCCTCTGCCGCCTTTGCGTTCTCTACTGCCCGCGCAACACCGGGAGTGTCAAGAAGGACGGCAACGACGCCGACCGGAACACCTTGTGTGTCGCCTTCCGGTAATCCGCCGGCTTCGCGTGATAGACGTCGACGAAGGTCTGCGGGTTGCGATCGAACATCGGGAACCACGAGCTCTGGATCTGCACCATCACGCGGTGGCCCTTCAGGAACGTGTGGTATTTGTCGCCCAGCGTGAAGGCGAGCTTCGCCGGCTGATTCGGCGTCATCGGCTCCGGCGCGCTCATGCTGTTGCGGAACTTCGCGCGCAGGATGTCGCCGGCGACGAGCATTTGATAGTGGCCCATCGGCGCCGGCAGACTGCCCGGATAGACGTCGATCAGCTTCGCCACCCAGTCGCCGTCCGTGCCGGTCGTCGAGACGGTGAGCGTGGCGTCGATCGGTCCGGCGATCGTGAGATCTTCGGTCAGCGGCGCCGTCTGGTATACGAGCACGTCGGGCCGGCTCCACACGAAGCGCTGATCCTCCACCATGAACAGGTGGCCCTCGGTCGTCGTGATCTCCGCGGTGTAGGGCACCGGCTTCGCCGGATCGCTCACGTACTCGTCCGCCGCCTGCTCCGATCGATCCGCGGGCGCCGCGAACGACAGCGTGCCGTTCGCCTGCAGGTACAGATTACGCGGCGCGGCGCTCTTCGGCGGCCACTGCGGGTAGCCGTGCCATTGGTTGCCGCCGGTCTCGAAGACGACAGCTTCCGGAAGATTCAGCCGTCCGCCGGCCGCGTACGGCGTCCCCTTCGGCGGCGGCTGATCTTTCAGGTAGAAGTTGAAGAACGGCAGCTCGACGTTCGCGCGGTAGTACTCCGCGGTTTTCGAGGCGAACGCGATCCGCCCGAGCGTGTCGCCGTCGCCGCGCGACCAGCCGCCGTGCAGCCACGGTCCGACGACGAGCGTCGTCTTGTTCGCCGGGTTCTTCTCCTTCATCGCGCGGTACATCCGGAACGGCCCGTAGAAGTCCTGCGCGTCGAACCACGCGGCGACGATGAGCACCGGATGATCGACGCCGCCGAGATCCTTCGGCACGTTGCGCGCCTGCCAGTACCCGTCGTAGGTTCCATGCGCCATGTGATCCGCGTAGGTCGGCACATCGTCGGCGAAGTACTTGAGGGCGTCGGCAGCCGAGCCCATCTCGAGGAAGAAGCGGTACCCGTCGGGCGTCCCGTAGTCGAACCGCTCGGTGTCACGCTCGTTCGGCGCGACGCGCGCGCGCGCGTTGGTCGACATCCAGTTGAAGCCGTACATCACCTGGTACGCGCCGCCGGAGTGATAGTCGTCGCCGAGGAACTGATCCTGCGGCGGCGCCTGCGGCGACGACGCCTTGAGCGCCGGATGCGCGCCGATCATCCCCTGCGAGACTTCCCATCCGTCCCACGAGATGCCCCACTGGCCCACGCGGCCATTGTTGTTCGCGACGTTCTTCACGAGCCAGTCGATCGTGTCCCACGTATCCGTGCTCTCGTTCGGCTTCGACGAGCCCTTCACGTACGGAACGTGGTGGATGAACTCGCCCTCCGACTTGAACTTTCCGCGCGTGTCCTGGTAGACGAAGATGTAGCCCTCTTTCGCGAACTCGTTGTTCGGGCCGACGACCGTGCGGTACGCGTCGGCGCCGTACGGCCCGATGCCGTACGCGGTGCGGGTCATCAGGATGGGATACCGGTCGGCCGTGGCGCGCGGCGCGTAGATGATCGTGAAAAGCTTCACGCCGTCGCGCATCGGGATGTACACCTCGCGCTTCGCGTAATGCGCCTTGACGTCGTACGACGCCTGTGCCGGCGCGCGCACGACGATGAGCAGCGCGAGCGCGAACCCGAGCGCGGCGAGCGTGATCGATCGCGGCGTCATCGCACCTCCGTCATCGAACGTCGATGGCGCCACCCCGCTTCCGCGGAGCTCAAATCGAAGAATGCAGGCGTGAGAATCACGTGCGCGGTGCAATTAAGAATTAGGGAATTGAGAATTAAGAATTCGTGACGACGAATTCCTAATTCCAAATTCTTAATTCTTAATTCACTGACCGGGACACTGCGTGACGAACGACAGCGGCTGCAGCGAGTTCGCGCCGCGCACCTGCGCGATGCAGAGCGCGGGAGCGGGCGGCTTCTGCACCGGCCGGACGACAGGCGCCGCGCCGGCGCCGAAGGGCGAGATGTACGGCGCCGCGAACGGCGAGAGGAACGTGCGTCCCTCGCCGGCGATCGGCGGCGCGACTGCCACTGGCGCCGCGTGACGCCGCCGGCCGCCGAAGCCGCCGCCCACCGCATACGGCACCGCGATCAGCCCCGCCACCGGCGGCATGCCGTAGACCGCGTTCGAGTAATTCGAGTAGCCGCCGTTCGGCACGTCCGGTCCATGGCCGACGACGACGACGTCGGGCGCGGGCGACAGCGAGGACATGATGAAGCCGGCGTTCAGATCGGCCGCCGCCTGCGCCGCGCGCTCGCCTTCCACGCGTCCGCTCTTCAGCATCGCGAGAATCACCGCTTCGCTCACGCCCTGCGATTTGAGCGCCACGAGCTGGTCCGGCTCGATCGTGAAGATCGGTTTGTCGCGATCGATCAGCGCGAGAATCACCGCGTCGGTGACGCCGGCGCGCGAGAGCGACACGATGTCGTCGAGGGTGAGCGCCGACGCCCGCACGGGCACGAGCGCGGCGGCGAGGACGATCGCGAGAACCGCGAGGCGGTGGACCAAGGGACGCATATGTGTGACGCGTGCAACCGTCTCGCCAGCAAAATGGCGCCGAAACCTAAGGATCCTGCGAGGTTGCGGCCGGCGTGGTGCACTCGCGCCAGGACACCATATCATTGGGAAGGGACACCCGTCGAGCTGCGGCCGCTCGATAGTCCCTGTTTTTTCGAGGTTTATGCGGACGGGGCCGCCGCGTCGGCGGGTACGCGGCTTGCCTCTTCGTCCGTCGAGGTCAAGCAGCCACATGTTGTCCAATCGACTTGCTTTCGCCGCGCTCGCCGTCGCCTGCATCGGAGCGGCCGCCGGCGGCGGTTATCTCGCGTCGCGGCAGAATGCCGTGCCCGTCCCGGCCGCCGCGCAGGCGCAGCCGGCGACCGCAGAAGCGCCCGCGCCGCCCGCAGCGGTGAAGCCGGTTCAGGAGACGGAAGCCACGGTCGCCGAGGCGCCCGCACGCCCGGCGCCGCCGGCGAAGCAGAGCGCGAAGCGCGCCGAGCAGGCGCCGCGCGCCGCGGCGTCCACGCCCGCGCCGTCGCGCACGGCCGCCGCGCGGCAGGATCCGCCCCCGCTCGCGAGCACGTGGCCGAGCGGCGCAGCCGCGCAGCCGCCCGCAGCGCCGACGCCGCCGCCCGCGCCCGAGCCGCCGCCGGCGCCGCGGCCCGACGATCGCGCCGGCGCGGAAACGCCGCGCGCGACCGAGCCGCCGGCGAAAACCTTCGAAGAGCTCGTCGTCTCGCCGCAGACGGTGATCGGCCTCGCGACGGAGACGAAGCTGTCGAGCGAGACGGCGCGGGTCGAAGATCGCGTCGACGCGAAGGTGACGCGCGACGTCAAGGTCGGCGATCGCATCGCGATTCCCTCGGGCGCCCGCGCGATCGGATCGGTGACGCAGGTGGAGCGCGGCGGCAAGTTCAAGGAACGCGCGGTGCTCGGCATCCGCTTCCACACGCTCGTGCTCGCCGACGGGACGCGGCTGCCGATTTCGACCGAGACGATCTACCGCTACGGCGAAGCGCCGGGCAACGGCAGCGCCGCGAAAGTCGGCGGCGCGGCGGTCGGCGGCGCGATCCTCGGCGCGATTCTCGGCGGCGCCAAGGGCGCCGCGATCGGCGCGACGGCTGGCGCCGGCGGCGGCACCGCGGCCGTGATGGCGGGCGATCGGAGCAACGCGACGCTGCCGGCGGGAACGCCGATGACGGTGCGCATCCTGCAGCCGGTCACGGTGACGACGGAAAAGAACTGAGACGGCCGGGCGGGCCTGGCAGGTCAGGTGGGCAAGAGCAGGCGTTGAACCGCCTGCTCTTTTTTTACGTCGATACCTTGCGACACAAGGTATGTCGCACGAGACCTGGCAGGAACAGCTGCGGCGCGGAAGCCTCGACCTCGCAATCCTTCTGACGGTCGCGAGCGGCCCGCGCTACGGCCTCGCGATCATCCAGCACCTCGAGGCATTCACCGATCTCGTCGTCACCGAGGGGACGATCTATCCGATTCTCGGCCGCCTCACGCGCGAAGGGCTGCTCGACGCCACGTGGGTCGAAGGCGAAGCGCCGCATCCGCGGAAGTATTACCGCCTTACGAAGATCGGCGCGACGCGCCTGGAACACATGACGCGCGAGTGGCGCACCTTCACCGGGAAGATCGACCGCCTCATCGACGCCGCGCGGGGACACGATCATGCAGCTCACTGACACCGGCGAATCGCGCGTGAACGGGTATCTCTTCGTGCTCGAGCGGTCGCTGAAGACGTTCCTGCCGCTCGACGTCGTGCGCGACGCGGTGCGCGAGATCGAGTCGCACGTGCGCGAGCGGATCGCGGCAGCCGACGCCACGCCGACGGAACGGGACGCGGTGGAGCGGATTCTCGCCGAGCTGGGCCCGCCGCTGCGCGTCGCGCAGGCGTACTCCGCCGAGCGGACGATCGAGGAAGCCGTCGCGACCGGACGCATCGTGCCGATGATGCGCGCGATCTGGCACCTCGCGGTCTCGACCGTCGCCGGCTTCTTCGCCGCGATCGCCTTGATGTTCGGCTATTTCGTCGGCATCGCATCGATCGCCGTCGCGGCCATCAAGCCGTTCTTCCCGGAGAACGCCGGGATTCAGTTCGTCCGCGGCGTCCCGGTCGGCTTCGCCGCGCAGTTTCCGGTCTCGCCGACGACCGACCTGCGCGGCGGCTACTGGGTGATCCCGCTGGCGCTCGCCTTCGGCCTCGGCGTGCTCGTCGTCACGCACCGGGGCGGGCGGAAATATCTCGCCTGGTGGCGCGAGCGGCGCGTTTCGTAGCATGATGCGTCGCGAAGGAGCAGAGGCCCATGCGTGCATGTCTAGCGATTGCGCTCGCGCTCGTGGCGGCGACGGCGGCCGCGCAGCAGGTGACGAAGGAAACCATCCCCGGTGTGACGAACTTCGCGCGCCTCGAGACGACGGTGGCGTGCGGCGGCGCGACGACGGCCGCGGCGGTGCCCGAGCTGAAAAAAATGGGGTTCGCGTCGATCATCAACCTGCGCGTGCCGACCGAGCAGGGCGCCAACATCGACGATGAAGCGGCGGCGGCGAAGGACGCCGGCATCAAGTTCTACAGCATCCCGTTCAACACCGCGTCGCCCGATCCGGCGGTGCCGGAGAAATTCCTGCAGACGTTGACGACGCCCGGCAACGAGCCGGCGTACATCCACTGCGCGTCGGGCAACCGCGCGGCGGCGATGTGGATGATCAAGCGGATCGCGATCGATCACTGGGACGCCGACAAGGCGGCAGCGGAAGCGGCGTCGCTCGGCCTCACCAATCCGACGCTGAAACAGTTCGCGCTCGACTACGCGCAGGCGCACAAACGGTAGCGCTCGCGAGACCGCGCGATCGATCAGGTTGAGTCACTCCTAAAGATCAGGTGAAAACCTGGAAGGCATGAGCTCGCGCGGCGGCCGAGCTGACGGCGTTTTTATTTCGCCGTAACCCATTCAGGGCACATAGCTTGCACTCCTCCAGCCTCAGGAGGACTGAACAAGCAATGAAGCGAGCCATCAAGACCCTCTTACTCACTGTGGCGGCGGCGCTCGTACTCGCGCCCATGCAGGCGCGCGCGGATGGCTGGGTGACGCCGTGGATCGGATCGGCGTTCGGCAGCAGCATCGAGAACGGCCGCGGGACGTTCGGCGTCAGCGCCGGCGGAATGGGCGCCGGCGTGGTCGGCGGCGAAGTCGACTTCGGCTATAACCCGAGTTTCTTCGGGACACAGACCGATTTCGGCAACAACAGCGTGCTGAACTTCATGGGCAACGTGATCGTCGGCGTTCCCATAGGTGGAACCCAGGGGAAGGGCCTTCGTCCGTACGTGGTCGGCGGCGTCGGCCTCATCCGTACGCAGGTCGACGCCAATTCGAATCTGTTCAGGCCGGCCGCCTCCGACAACATGTTCGGCTGGGATGCCGGCGCGGGCGTGATGGGCTTCTTCAACGATCACATCGGCCTGCGCGGCGAGATCCGCTACCTACGCGGTACGCACGACATGAACACCTCGACCGGCGTCAACTCGATCGACTTCAACGGCAACAAGCTGCACTTCTGGCGGCCGTCGATCGGCGTCGTGTTCCGCTAAACCGCGTGTCGCGACGGAGAGCGCGTTTCAAAGTCTGTAGGCGAGGCTTTCAGCCTCGCCTCGACGGCCCTGAAAGGGCCGCCCTACGCTAGATTCTGAAACGCGCTGTCATCTGTCGATCCGCCAGATCTCCCGCCATGCGTCGCCTTCGTCCTCCGTGACGAGGGCGACGCACCCGTGTATCGGAAAATCGACGCCCGCCTCGCCTCCCGTCACCAGCAGCGCAAGCAGCCGCGGCAGATGCGGAAAGTGTCCGACGAGGGCGACGCTCCGCGTCTCGCCGCGGAGGCGATCGCGAATCCACTGCGGCGGATCGTCGGGCTGCAGATCGCGCGTCGCGGAGAGCTCCGCGAGCGCGTTGCACGCGCGCCAGATCGCGTCCGCGGTCTGTCTGGCGCGCAGCTTGCCGCTGTGCCACACGACGTCCGGCTTCGCGCCGCGCGCCGCCGCCTGCGACGCCAGACGTTCGACTCCCGCACGTCCGGCAACCGAGAGCGGCCGCTGGGAATCGACCTCGGGACCAACCGCATCACCGTGATGGACGAGCAGGAGCACAATTCTTCATTATGCGCGACTCGCGGCGAGTTTCGGGCATCGGCGGATGGCTCCTGCTCCTCTGCGCGCTTCTCCTCGTGTGGCATCCGTTGACGTTTGCGCTGGCGGCATCGAGCGCGCTCAACGCGCTGCCGCTCCGCGGCCTGCCGCTCGCCCTCACGCTCGCGGTGCGGCTGCTGGCCACGGCGCTGGGGATTGCGGCGGCCGTGGCGCTGCTCGCGCGCCAGCCGTCCGCGGTCGCGCTGGCGCTTGCCGCGCTGGGTGTCTCGGCCGGCACCGATCTCTTCGTTTACACGACGCCGTTTTTTCCGAACAATCGCCTGCCGGGCGATACGCAGTGGTTCGTCGCCGCCTCTCTCGCATACCATGCAGCGTGGATCGGCTACCTGCTGCACTCCACTCGCGTGCGGAACACGTATTGACCTCCGGAGGCGACCCATGTGCAAGCGCGTGACGGCGGTCCTCTTCGTCATCTGGCTGCTCGCGCCGCTCGCCGCCGACGAGCGCGCCCCGCAGAACGACTCGATCCGCCAGGACGATCTGCGCGCCGACCTGTTCTTCCTCGCCGGCGACGCGATGCGCGGCCGCCTCACCGACACGGAAGAGAATCGCGCGACCGCCGACTTCATCCGCTCGCGCTTCGAGCGCATGGGCCTGAAGCCGGCCGCGCCGAACGGCTCGTACTTCGAGACGTACAACCTGATGACGGCGACGCTCGCGCCCGACGAAGCGACGAACGCGCTCGAGATCGCCGGCGCGGACGGCCTGGTGCGCCGGCTGCGCGAGGGGCAGGAATTCTACCCGCATCGGTTCAGCGCGAGCGGCGTCGCGGCGGCGCCGGTCGTCTTCGCCGGATTCGGGATCAGCGCGCCGCATCTCGGCTACGACGACTACCGCGGCGACGTGAAGGGCAAGATCGTCCTCGCGCTCGATCACGAGCCGGGCGAGCGCGATCCGAACAGCCCGTTCGACGGCGTCGTGACGTCGGAGCCGTCCACGGCGTGGCGCAAGGCGCTGGCGGCGCAGGACGCGGGCGCGGCCGCGGTGCTCTTCGTCGCCGACGTGCACAACCATCCGGGCGCTTCGAACTTCGAAGCGGCGGCGCGGGCGTACTGGCCCGAGAAGCCGCCGCGCATTCCCGCCTACACGCTCGCGTCGTGGGCCGATCGCATCCGGATTCCCGTCGCGCAGATCTCGCCGGCGCTCGCCGCGTCGCTCGTCGCGCCATCGGGCAGGACGCTCGAGGATCTGGCGAAAGCGTCCGAGACCGCGCGCGGCTTCACGCCAGTGGCGCTCGGCGCCGCGAAAGTGACCGTGCGCGCCGCGGTCGATCGCCACGTCGTGCCGGATCGAAACGTCGTGGCGCTCGTCGAAGGGAGCGACGCGCGGCTGAAGAACGAATGGGTGATCGTGTCGGCGCATTTCGATCACAACGGCGCCGACGGCACGCAGATCTTCAACGGCGCGGACGACAATGGATCGGGCACCGTCGCGCTGCTCGAGATCGCGGAGGCCTACGGGCTCGCGGCGAAGGGCGGGCAGCGGCCGCGGCGCAGCGTGCTCTTCGCGGCGTGGAACTCGGAGGAGCGCGGGCTGCTCGGCGCGTGGGCGTTCACCGAGCAGCCGCTCGTGCCGCTCGCGTCGATTGCCGCCGTGCTCAACATGGACATGATCGGGAGGAACGAGGAGATCCCGGTCGGCGGCGGCGCGCGCTTCGGCGGCCTCGAGGTGCAGACGGCCGAGTCGAACGCGAACGCGCTGAACCTGATGGCGTTCTCGAAGGTGCCCGACATCACCGCCGAAGTCGAGAAGGCGAACGGCGCGATCGGGCTCGAGCTGAAGAAGCGCTACGACAACAACAGCTCGAACCTCCTGCGCCGCAGCGATCAGTGGCCGTTCCTGCAGCGCGGCGTGCCGGCGATGGGCTTCATCACCGGCCTGCACCCCGACTACCACACGCAGTACGATCGGCCCGAGAAGATCAATTACGTGAAGATGGAAAAGATCGCGCGCCTCGTGCACCAGGTGAGCTGGGACATCGCGAACGCCGACGCGCGTCCCAAGCCGCCGGCAACGCGTGCGATCACCCAGTGAGCGACGGGAAAGCAACCGCGGAGAACGCAGAGAACGCGGAGATGAGCCCGCCGCCGCGGCCGTCGCAGGGCCGACGGCGAAGACGGCGTGACAGCAAAAGCGCGCGCGTGCGACCGACGGCTGGCGAAGCCAGCCGGCGTGGCGGCGAAAAAAGCCGCCGCAACACAAACCGTCGTCGTCAGCGGTTTGTGATTGCGCGGCTTTTTCCGTCGCCGCGGCCCGCGTAGCGGGCCGGTCGCACGCGCCCGTCTCTGCGTGCTCTGCGGTCTCTGTGGTTGCTCGTCGTGGACAGCGAAGGCAGCGTGACAATGAGGTCTTCGATGAGAATCGCACTCGCAGCGGCGTTCGTCATGGTCGTGGCGTCCGCCGCGGAGGCGCGCGTCGTTCGCCTGCGCATCGAGCGCCGCGAGGTCGTGCTGCACGGCCGCGAGTTCGGCGCCGCGGGACCGTACGAGAAGCTCGTCGGCAAAGTCGACTTCGGCGTCGATCCGGATCTCCCGCGCAACGCGATGATCGTCGACCTGACGCTCGCGCCGCGCAACGCGCGCGGCGAGGTGGAAGCGAGCGCCGATTTCTACATGCTGAAGCCGGTCGATCCCGCGCGCGGCAATCGCCGCCTGCTCTACGAAGTCGGCAACCGCGGCGGCAAATCGATCCTGGCCACTTTCCAGAAAGCCGCCGCGTCGCTCGATCCGACGACCGACGCCGACTTCGGCGACGGCGGGCTCATGCGTGAGGGCTTCACGCTGCTCTGGATGGGATGGCAATGGGACGTTCCCGAGCGGCCGGGCGTGATGCGGATGGAGATGCCCGTCGCGGCCGAGAACGGCCGGCGGATCACCGGCCTCGTCCGCGGCAATTTCATTCTGAACGAACGGGCGCCGACCGCGTCGGTCGCCGATCGCAATCACAAGGCGTATCCGGTGCTCGATCCGAACAGCCCGGATCACGTGATGACGGTGCGCGACGAGCCCACGGCGAAGGGCGAGGTGATCCCGCGATCGCGCTGGCGCTTCGTCGACGGCGGCACCGTCGCGCTCGACGGCGGCTTCGAGCCCGGCCGCATCTACGACGTCGTCTACCGCGCCGCCGACCCGCGCGTCGTCGGCCTCGGGCTGTCGGGGACGCGCGATCTCGTGAGCTTCGTCAAGAACGACGCGAGCGACGCGAACCCGGCGCGCGGCGTCAGGCTCGCCGTCGGCTGGGGCGTCTCGCAGAGCGGGCGCTTCCTCCGGCACTTCCTGTATCAGGGCTTCAACGAGGACGAGCAGGGGCGGCGCGTCTTCGACGGCGTGTTCGATCAGGTCGGCGGCGCGGGACGCGGATCGTTCAACCACCGCTTCGGCCAGGCGTCGCGCGACGCGCTGCAGTACTTCAACATCCTCTTCCCCGTCGATCTGTTTCCGTTCACCGACGGACCGGAGACGGATCCGGAGACGGGCGCCGTGGACGGCCTGCTCGCGCGCGCCGAGCGCACCGGCACGGCGCCGAAAGTCTTCCATCTGCTCACCAACTCGGAGTACTTCAACCGCGCGGGCTCGCTCGTGCATACCGACGCGACGGGGACGAAGGACGCGGAGCTGCCGCCGAACACGCGCGTCTACATGATCGCGTCGGCGCCGCACGGTCCTGGTCCGTTTCCGCCGGCGTCGAACGTCGGCGGCGGCATGACCGGACGCGCGGCGCTGAACCCGCTGAACTACTCGCCGGTCGTGCGCGCGCTGTTCCACGCGCTCGATCGCTGGGTGGCGGAGGACGTCGCGCCGCCGCCGAGCGCGATCCCGCGCCTCGCCGAAGGGACGCTGACGACGCCGGAGCGCGCGGGCTGGCCGGCGATTCCCGGCTATCAGCTGCCGCGGCAGCCGCTGCGCGCGTTTCATCTCAATTTCGGCGCCGATTGGGCGAAAGGGATCGTCAGCGTCGAGCCGCCCGAGGTCGGCAGGCCGTTCGTCGTCAGCGTGCCGGCGGTCGATGCCGACGGCAACGTCCGCGCCGGCATCCGGCTGCCCGACATCGCCGTGCCGCTCGCGACGCATGCCGGATGGAACTACCGCGACGCGTCGATCGGCGCACCGGATCGGCTGGCCGGCGAGATCGGATCGTACATTCCGTTCGCGCGCACGCGCGCCGACCGCGAGCGCGCCGGCGATCCGCGGCCGTCGATCGCCGAACGCTACAAAGATCGCGACGACTACGTCGGCAAGTTCGCTGCGGCCGCGCTCGACCTCGTCGCGCGTGGCTACCTGCTGCAGGAAGACGTCGCCGACCTGCTGAAGCACGCCATGGAGCACTACACCTGGGCGACGCGACCGTCGCCCGCGTCGCAGCCGTAGATAACCACAGAGACCCCGAGACACGGAGAAGAGACGAACGCCCCGTGTCTCCGTGGTTATTTCACAACCGGCAGCGTCACGCGCGACGGGTGCTCGCGCGACGTGTAGACGCGCTGGGTTGCGACGACGAAGTCCTCGGCCTTCGCCTCGTAGATGCTCGACACGAACTTCTGCGGGTTGCGATCGATCAGCGGGAACCACGTCGATTGCACCTGCACCATGAGCCGATGCCCTTTCAGGAACACGTGGTCGTGGCTGCGGAGCGGGATCGCGAACGCCGTCGGCTGATTCGCCACGAGCGGCTGCGGATGCTCGAAGCTGGCGTTGTAGCGGCCGCGGCGGACCTCCATCGCGATCGGCAGCTCGTAGCCGTTCAGCGACTTCGCGTACTCGCCCGGCGCCGGCCCTTCTTCAGCCGACCACGCGTTGGTCTGCGCGTCCTCCGGGTAGACGTCGATCAGCTTCAGGACGAAATCGCTGTCGGTGCCCGAGGTGGACGCGAAGAGCTGCGCCGCGATCTCGCCGGTCACCGTCATGTCGCGATCGAGCGGACGGCTGACCCACGCCGACACGTCGGGCCGATGATCGACGAAGCGCTGATCGGCCACCTCCCATCGCCGCCAGTCGCCGTTCGGATAGGTCGGCGAGATCGGCCGCGCGCGGTACGGCACCGGGCTCGCCGGATCCGAGACGTACTCCGTGTACGCGTCGCCCGGCCCCGGCGGATCGAACGACAGGACGCCGCGCGGATGCAGATAGAGGTCGGTCGGCGTCGACGGCGGCGGCCACGCGGAATAGGTGCGCCACGAGTTCGATCCGGTCTGGAACGTGGACGCCTTCCACGGAAATTTCCCGCCCTCGCCGTGCAGCCAGTAGCGGAACCACGGCGCCTCGATGCGCTCGCGGAACTCGAGCGCGGTGTCGTGCCCGCCGAACGTCACCAGCCCGATCGAGTCGGCCGTCGGCGCGTGCCACTGGCCGTGGAACCATGGGCCGGCGACGATGAAGTTGTAACGGTTGGGATCGCTGACCTCGGATCGCTTGTAGATCTCCCACGGCCCCCACGGATCCTCCTGATCCCAGAAGCCGGCGACGTTCAGATTCGGCACGAACGCGCCCTTGATCTGGCGCACCCACGCCTCGTCCTTCCAGAACGCGTCGTAGTCGGGATGCTGCACGATCGAGTTCCAGTACGGAATCGTTCCGTGCAGGTACTTCGCGTTGATGTTCGACAGCGGTCCGAGCGACAGGTACCACGAGTAGGTGTCGTAGGTCTCGAACTTGAAATTGGTGTTCGCGTTCTTGTCGGCCTGCTCGAGCACCGCGTACTCGAACGCGTAGCTCTCGCGCAGCGCGCCGTACCGGTGGTCGTCGTCGTTCATCCATTGATCGGCGGGCGACGCCTGCTCCGAAATCGCCTTCAGCGCCGGGTGCGGGCGCAGCAGCGTCATGGCCGAGGTGAGGCCGTCGTACGACACGCCGAAGATGCCGACCTTCCCGTTGTTGTTCGGCACGTTCTTCACGAGCCAGTCGATCGAGTCGTAGGCGTCGGTCGTCTCGCTCGTCGCCTTCGGATTCTCCGGGTCGGCCTTCGACGACAGCTCGAAGGTGCCTTCCGATCCGAACCGGCCGCGCAGGTTCTGGACGACGAAGATGTAGCCGTCGCGCGCGAGCGCGGCGAGCGAGCCCTGCCCCGCGCCGGCGGCGCTCGACGGCACGCCGTACGGCGAGCGGCGGATGAGAATCGGCAGCGGCCCCTTCGCGTTGGTCGGCGCGAGAATCACCGTCTCGAGCTTCACGCCGTCGCGCACCGGTACCATCACCTTCTGATAGGTATACGCCGGCACCGGCACGCCTGCCTGGCTGCCGACGAGATATGCCGCCGCAGCGGCCGCCGCGAACAGACGTCCTACCATGCGCACTCGCTCCTTGCTGCGTGATACGGCGCGCCCTTGCCCGCGGTGACGAGCGTCTCCGCCGCCCGATCGACCTGCTCGATGAAGTACGCGTGGAAGCGCGCCGCGCGCTCGAGCCCTTCCGCCGGCACCGATTCGTACACGTCGCCGGAGGAATGGTAAAACGTGCCCGACTGAATCATCTGCGTCATCGGCGCGCCGAGCGCGCGATAGCCGCCGAGATCGCCGGGGACGCCGCTGGCCGGCGCCTGATACGTCGCCACGCCGAAGCAGCGCGGCGCGCGCGACCACAAATCGATCAGGAACGGCGACTGGTTGGTGACGCCGACCGCTTTTGCGCTCTCCGTGACGCTCGTCTCCCACACCATGCCGGTGTTGGTCGCCGCGCGCGTCTTCCCGCGCACGACGTCGAGATACGCGACGTGCTCGAGGTTGATCACGAGAAGCGTGTGGTCCTTCAGCTCTGGATGCGCCGCGAGGAGCGCCGCCGGGCCATTGCCCGGGCCGTGATGGCCGCCGCTCGCGACGAACATCAGCGTGTGCTTCGGCGCCGGCCGCTTCGCGAAGTAGCGCGCGAGCCCGACGAGCACGGCGAGGCCGCTCGCGTTGTCGTCGCCCCCCTGGAAGTAGCCGTCCGCGTGCGCGTTCACGACGATCCGCTTCGCGTCTTCGCCGGGGATCGTCGCGACGCCGTTTGCCGCCGTGAGGCCGCTCTGCTCGCCCGCGGCGAGCGCGAGCGTGATCCTGAGTCGATCGAGCAGGCCGGCGTTCGCCGCCTTCCCGATCGTCTGCTCGAGGAACCAGCCGTCCTCCCCGCCGACGATGAAGCAGGGAGATCTGCCGCACGCGAACCGGGGATCGTAATAGAACGCGTTGCCCGGCCCCTCGACGGCCTGGACGACGCCGAGCGCGCCTCTGGCCGCGAGCTTCGCCGCGACGCCCTGCTCCGCCGATCCGAAGAGCGACGGCTCCGGCCGGACGTGGACGACGGCGATCTTTCCGCTGACGTCGCGCCCGGCGAGATCGGCGTCGGTGCCGCGGCCGGCGAAGACGACCGGCGCGGTGATCGAGCCGCCCGCGATCGTCGCGCCGCCCGCCTGCGGCAGCGCCGACTGCAGCGTCACGGTGTCGGTGCCGGCGCCGAACGCGGGATCGCCGACGATCTGCACGCGCCACGACTCGGGCGTCCACATCGTGCCCTGCACCGGATAGCGCTCGACCGCGGCGTCCTTCAACCCGGCGGCCTTCAGCTCGCCGACCGTCCACTCGATGGTGTGCATGAAGGCGGGCGTCGACGCGCGGCGGCCCCAGATGCTCTCCCCGGCCGCGAGGCTCTCGAGCGAGAAGTCGACGATCCGGCGGTGATCTTTCTTGATCGCCACGGCGTCGAGCAGTTCGTCGGGATGGCCGGAGCGATGCGCGATGTGCACCGGCACCGGCGCGAACGCGGCGTCGTAGCGCATCACGGGCTTGCGCGGATCGCTCAGCGGCGGCGGCAGCGGCGTGCCGAACCACGCCTTCGTCTGCGCCGATTCCTCCTGCGCCGCGGCGATCGCGGCGGCGGCGATGCAGCCGCCGAGCGCGAACAAGAGTCGTCGACCGCGCATGTGCGCTCCTTTATCGGATCCAATGTAGGGCGACCCTTTCAGGGTCGCCAGGCGAGGCGACCCTGAAAGGGTCGCCCTACGCCTCGAGAACCTTGGCAATGAGCCCGCGCAGCGTCTGCAGGCGATAGTCCCCCTGATCGCCGTTGTGATAGCCGGCCGCGAGCTGTTCGCGCGTGAGGTCGGCGCGGTTCCGCGCCGGCTCGAACTGATGCCCCTCGTGCCACTCGTTGAACGAGTTGATGTACGCGAGGAAGAACCCCTGCGCCGCGTTCGTCAGGCCCGGCCGCGTCTGCAGCTCCACGGTCGCGTGGAGCGACTGCGCGATGCGCTCCTTCGACGCCGCTTCGGCCGCCGCGCGATCCGGCGCGCGCGACCAGTCGTAGACGCCGCCGCCCGGCGCGAACGCCGGCGGCACGTAGCACGAGTTCGGCTCGTCGTGCGGGAACACGATGCTGTCGAAGCCCGGATTCACCTGGAACGAGAACAGCAGATCGCGCGACGCGCAGTTCTGCGCGTGCAGCGGCCAGACATCAGGCGAGACGTAGTTGTCGAAGAGCGCGATGCCGTCGAAGCCGCCCGCCTGCGTGCGCGCCACCTGCGACGAATCGGCGAGCAGCGTCAGATGGTCGAAGTCGCGGCGCAGCAGCTCGCGGATCGTATCGGTCTGCCGCCGCCACACATCGTCGGCCGCGTAGTCGCCGACGGGACTGGTGGCGCCGTGGCAATCGGTGCCCGTCGGCAGGAGAATCGTGCGGAACGACTTGAAGACCGGCCCCGACGAGCCGTCGGCGCGCTCGAGCAGCAGGAAGCAGTCCCAGCGGCGGCGGTCGCCGTAGTTGCGGACGAGATACATGAGATCGCGCGCGTAGTGCTGCGCGTGATCGTCGGCGTACGGCTCGACGTAGAAGGCGACGTGGATGTCGTGCGCCGCCATCACGTCCATCAGCGTCGGGATCACTTCGTTGACGTTGCTGTCGGGCCCCCACCAGCTGACATCGATCGCGCCGACGCCGGCGTCCGCAATCCAGCGCGCGTGCTGCTCCATGACTTTCGTCGATCGCGAGTCGTACAGGCCGAGCGCCGGCACGTAGTTCGATCCGAAATCAGCCGGCGGATGATGGCCGCCCTCCGGCCAGTGCTCCCACGGATCGTTGCGGTACCACGGGTAGTACTCGAACGCGAAGTGGCGGCGGAGGTCTGAGAAGCGATCGAGAATCGGGCGCCGCTCGACGGCGGCGGCGGCGGCCGCTGACGAACCGGCGAGCAGCCCGGCGCCGGCCATGGCCGCCGACTGCATGAACGACCGCCGGGAGATGCCGCGCTGCATGGCGAGGTGAGCCGCGATCCTACCACCGCGCCGCGCTACGCCGGCAGCCGCTTCAGCAGCGCGCTCGCCTTGCGAAACCACGGCCGCTCATGCCGCCGCAGGTAGCGCGGCATCGTCGGCTTCTTGGCGAGGATGCGGCCGGCCCATTCGCGCGCCTCGGCCGTTCGCTGCTCGGCGGCGAGAAACGACGCGTAGTTGTAGTAGGTCTCGGACAGCGTGGAGGCGTCGGTCGCGCGCGTGAAGAGCGCGTCGGCCTGAGCGGCGTCGCCGCCGCGGCTGTGCGCGTGCGCGAGCAGGCCGATCGCGCGGTGGAAGTCGTACTTCGCGTCCTTCGACACGACGCGCTCGAGATCCGCGCGCGCGGCGCCGAAGTCGTCGAGCGCGAGCTCCGCGATGCCGCGGCGGTAGTAGGGATCGAGCGAGTCCGATCGCGACGCCTCGATCACCTTGTCGTACAGCTCGCGCGCCTTCGCGAACCGGTTCTCCTCGAGATACAGATCGGCGAGCTCCTCCTGGTTGCCGACCGCCGGGTTGTCGAGGACGATCCGCTCGAGCTCGCGGATGCGGCGCCGCCGCGAAAAGTGCTCCAGCGAGCCGACGACGAGGCCCGCGTCCGGCAGGACCTCGGCGGCGATGTACACGAGCGCGCCGAGGCCGCCGCCGATGATGATGATCCAGAGCCAATAGGTGTCGGGCCGGCGGCGGACGAAATGGACGATCGCCACCGCCTGCAGGAGGATGCCCCACGGATAGAAGAGCGCAGAGAAACCCATGCGCGCGAAAATTAAGAATTCGGAATTTGGAATTAAGAATTCGCGATCACGAATTCTTAATTCTTAATTCCTTTAATTCTTAATTGCACCGTCAGTGATCTCCAGTCCTCTGTCGATGATCGCGAACGCCTCGCGCAATTCCGGTTTCGGTGATGCAGAGCGGCGGGTTCGTGAAGAACGTGTTCCACCGCAGGAAGGTGTAGAGCCCCTGCTCGCGGAAGAAGCGGCCGAGCGCCGCCATTTCCTCCGAGGTGCCGTTGAACGGGGCGAGCGGGATCTTCTTCGCCTTGTCGCGCACGAGCTCGACGAGCCCGAAGAGCCCGATCGACCGCGCCGCGCCGACCGACGGATGCCGCCGGGCGAGGTCGGCGTGCAGCTCCTTCATCACCGCGCCCATGCGCCGCGCGTTCTCGATCAGGCGATCGTCCTCGTACACCTGGATCGCGGCGAGCGCCGCCGCGCACGCGAGGGGATGGCTGTTGTAGGTGAGGCCGCCGTAGAAGACCTTGTCCCTGAACTGCTCGGCGATCGCGCGGCGCATGCCGACCGCGCCGAGCTGCACGTAGGCGGCGGTCAGCCCCTTCGCCATCGTGATCATGTCGGGCACGACCTTCCAGTGGTCGATCGCGAACCACTCGCCGGTGCGGCCGAAGCCCGCCATCACCTCGTCGCAGATCATCAGGATGCCGTGCTTCGTGCACAGCTCGCGCACGCCCTGCATGTAGCCGTCGGGCGGCACGAGCACGCCGTTGGTGCCGGTGACCGACTCGAGGATGAAGGCGGCGATGTGCTGCGGCCCCTCGAGCTCGATCACTTCCTCCAGCATCGCCAGCGACTGCTGCGCCGTGTCCCAGCCGCGGCCGATGCCGTGATAGGGATCGAGGACGTGGACGACGCCCGGCATGCCCGGCTCGGACGCCCAGCGCCGCGGATCGCCGGTGAGCATCATGCTGCCGGCGGTCGCGCCGTGGTACGAGCGGTAGCGCGCGAGAATCTTGTGGCGGCCGGTCGCCAGGCGCGCGAGCTTGATCGCGTTCTCGTTCGCCTCGGCGCCGCCGTTGGTGAAGAAGAAGACGTCGATGTCGCCTGGCGCGATCTCCGCGAGCTTCGCCCCGAGCCGCGCGCGCGGCTCGGTGGCCATGAACGGGTTGGCGTAGGCGAGCGTCTCGAGCTGCCGCTCGATCGCGCGGATCACGCGCTCGTCGCCGTGCCCGATGTTGACGCACATCAGCTGCGAGTTGAAGTCGATGAACCGCTTCCCCTCCGGCGTCCAGAAGTAGATCCCCTTGGCGCGCGCCACCGGAATCGGATCCACCTTCGACTGCGCCGTCCACTCGAAGAGCGTGTGCTTCTTCGACAGCGCAATCATCTCCTCGCCGCTCATCGTCGCCAGTGTTTCTGTGGCCATCACATCCTCGTTGAGAGACGTAGAATCACGAAGTCACGAAGATCCACGAAGACACGAAGAGGACGCCGTCACTTCCCTTTGAGCGCCGCCTCACGCTTCGCCCGGAACTCATTGCCCGGCTTCCACTCGGGGATCTTGTCCGCCTGCGCGACGCGGTAGCCGACCGCGAACAGCGCCGCGAGGTCCTCGCGCGCGCCGCTCAGATCCCAGTCGGGCAGCACGACGTCCTTCGGCGTGTGATAGCGCGTCGAGGTCCACTCGTCGCGGATCTGCTTGCCGTATTCCGGTGGCTTGCCGATGTAGTCCACGCCGGCATCCGGATCGAGCGCCGGCACGCCTTCCTTCGCGAAGTTGAAGTGATCGGACCGGTAGTAGAAGCCTTTCTCCGGCTCCGCGTCGCCGTGGACGACGCGCCCCTGCTCGCCCGCCGCGTCGCGCGCGTAGTCGTCGAGGTCCGACGCGCCGAAGCCGACCAGCGTCAGGTCCTTCGTGCGGCCGTGGACGTTCCAGCTGTCCAGGTTGATGTCGGCCACGGTCTTCGCGAGCGGATACGCCGGCTGCACCGTGTAGTACTGCGAGCCGAGCAGCCCCTGCTCCTCCGCGGTGACGGCGAGGAACAGAATCGATCGACGCGGCGGCGACGGGAGCTTGCCGAACGCGCGCGCCACCTCGATGAGCGCCGCACACCCGAGCGCATCGTCTTCCGCGCCGTGGAAGATGCCCTCGGCCGTCCTGCCGAAATGATCCCAGTGCGCCGTGTAGACGACGGATTCGTCCTTCAGCTTCGGATCGCTGCCCTCGAGGCGGCCGAGCACGTTGCGCGAATCGATCGTGCGCAGCTTGTTCCTGATCTGCATCGACGCGGTGATGCCGAGCGGCACCGGCTTGAACTCGCGCGTCGCCGCCTGCTTCTTCAGATCGTCGAAGTCCTTCCCCGCGAGCTTGAGCAGCGTCTTCGCCGAGTCGAGCGTGATCCACCCCTCGATCGCCGCGCGGCTCATGTTCTTGTCGGGCGTCACGAGATCGAACTGCTCGCCCGTCTTCCCCTGCACGACGTTGAAGCCGTAGCCGGCCGGCCCGGTCTCGTGCACGATCAGCGCGCCGGCGGCGCCCTTCTGCGCGGCGATCTCGTACTTGTAGGTCCACCGGCCGTAGTAGGTCATCGCCTTGCCGCCGAACGTCTTCGGATCGAGCTCGGACGGGTTCGCCGGATCGGGCACCGGCGGATCGTTCACGAGCATCACGATCGTCTTGCCCTTTACGTCCGCGCCCTTGAAGTCGTCCCACTTGTACTCGGGCGCGACGACGCCGTAGCCGACGAAGATCAACTCCGATCGCTCGATCGACGCCATGTCCGCGACGTGCTTCGTCCACGCGACGATGTCGTCCTTCCACCGGAGCGCCTGGAAGCGATCGCCCTTCCGGTACACGAGGCTCGTCGGCGTCGGCGTGATTCCGACGAGCGGCACTTTCTGAAAATAGGTGCCGTCGCTCATTCCCGGCTTGAGCCCGACTTGGCGGAACTGATCCGCGATGTAAGCGACCGACAGCTCCTCGCCCTTTGTGCCGGGCGCGCGTCCTTCGTACGCGTCGGACGAGAGCGTTCTCGTGTGCGCGAGCAGCCCGTCGATGTCGATCATCGGCAGCTGGCCGATCGGCACGTGCGTCGGCGGCGCGGGCGCGGCCGTCTGGCCCGCCGGCGGCTTCGGTTCGGACGAGCACGCCGCCATGGCCGCAGCTGCGAGCGCGGCAATCACAAAGGCCGTGCAGCGTTTCATGATGCTGCCAGTCTATCTCCCGCCGTTCATGAGGTCGAGCGCTGCCAGCGCGAGCACTTTCGTCGCGCGCACGAGATCGTCGATCCGGCACCACTCGTCGGGCTGGTGCGCGAGCTCGAGCTCGCCCGGGCCGTAGGCGACGCAGTGCGGCACGCCGCCGATGCGCGCGACGTGCTTGTGGTCGTAGGTGCCGGGGCTCGCGACGAGCTCCGGCGCGCGGCCGACGACGCGGCGAATCGCGCGATCGAGCGCGCCGATCACCGGCGAGTCGTCGGGCGTCCGCGTCGGATGCACCACCATCAGATCGCGCAGCTCGAAGCGGACGCCGTGTGCATCGGCGCCGACGCGCTCGACGAGCTCGGCGATCTCGCGCTTCGCCGTCTCGAATCCTTCCTCGAGCAGAAAGCGTCGATCGAACACGGCGCGGCACAGGTCGGCGACGCACGGCGTCTGGATGCCGTCGATCGGCTGGCCGCCGTCGATGCCGTTGACGTTGATCGTCGCGTGCCGCGCGCCGACCGGCACGACCGGCACCGCCGTCGTGCGCGTCGCGAGGCGCGGCATCAGATCGTCGCGCACCGCCTGCAGCAGCCGCCCCATGCCGTCCACGGCGCTGGCGCCGAGAAACGGCATGCTGCCGTGCGCGATCCGCCCGTGCGCCGTGACCTGAAACCAGTAGACGCCGCGGTGGCCGACGCAGATGCGATCGACGTTCAGCGGCTCGGGGATGATGACGAAGTCGGTGCGCCCTTTGCCGATGCGGCCTATCTCCGCGAGGTGCGCGACGCCGGCGAAGCCGCCGCTCTCTTCGTCCACCGTGCCGCTGATCTCGATCGTGCCCGCAGGCGCGGCGCCGGCGCGCGCGATGACGTCGGCGGCGATGACGGCGGCCGCGAGCCCCGCTTTCATGTCGCACGCGCCGCGCCCGTAGATCCGTCCGTCGCGCACGACGCCGGCGAACGGATCGACCGTCCATCCGTCGCCCGGCGGCACGACGTCCATGTGCCCGTTCAAGTGAACGACGGCGCCCGGCCCGCCGCGCCGCGATCCGACGACATTCACGCGCGGATAGCGCGCACTGTGCTCGGGGCGGCCGTCGGCGACGATGTACTCGACGGCGAAGCCGCGCCGCTGCAGATCGTCGCCGATGAAGCGCGCGCACGTTTCGTACGCCTCGCCGGGCGGATTCACCGTCGGAATGCGCACGAGATCGACGGCGAGCTGCACGAGCTCGCCGGCCGCGCGATCGACTTCCGCGCAGACACGATCCGCGAGGGCGCTCGTCACGATGCGGTATTGTAGTGCCATGAAACGCGCGGCTCTTCTGCTCGCATGCGCGGCGGCGGCGGCGCTTGGGCCCGCGGCGCAGCCGTCCTCGCGCGCCGCGTTCGGGCTCACCGCCGTCGACGGCATCAAGGTCGGCCATCACACGCTCGCCGAGCGGCCGACCGGCTGCACCGTGGTTCTCGTCGACGGCGACGCGGTCGGCGGCGTCAGCCAGCGCGGCGGCGCGCCGGGCACGCGCGAGACCGATCTCCTCAACCCGCTGAACATGGTCGACAAGGTGAACGCCGTCGTCTTGTCCGGCGGCAGCGCGTTCGGCCTCGAGGCGGCGACCGGAACGGTGCGATGGCTCGAGGAGCACAACATCGGCTGGCCCGCGGGGCCGTCGAAAGTGCCGATCGTGCCGGCGGCGATCCTGTTCGACCTCGGTGTGGGCGGCAATGCGAAGATTCGCCCGACGGCCGACTGCGGCTACAAAGCGGCGGAGGCGGCGACAATCGGTCCGGTGCAGGAAGGCACCGTCGGCGCGGGCGCGGGCGCGACGGTCGGCAAGCTCGGAGGCATCGCGGAGCACACCGGCTATCCGAGCGGCCGCCGTCTGCCGATGAAGGGCGGGATCGGCACCGCGTCGATCGCGCTGCCGAACGGCCTTGTCGTCGCGGCGATCGTCGCGGTGAACGCGGTCGGCGACATCATCGATCCCGAGAGCGGCAAGGTGGTCGCAGGCGCGCGCAATCCGGACGGTTCGCTCGCCGACGCGCGCAAGATCCTGCGCGGCGGCGCGCGCCTGGACACGCCGCGCGCGGGCGAGAACACGACGATCGGCGTCGTCGCGACCAACGCGAAGCTCTCGAAGGCGCAGGCGACGCGCATGGCGCTGATGGCCGACGACGGCTACGCGCGCGCGATCTACCCGTCGCACACGAGCGGCGACGGGGACACGATCTTCTCGCTGGCGACGGGACGGTGGAACGGCGAGCCCGACATCACCGTCGTCGGCGCGCTCGCGGCGGAGACGATGGCGCAGGCGATCGTGCGCGCCGCGACGCAGGCGACGGGCCTGCCCAATCTTCCTGCTGCGCGCGATTTGAGGAAGTAGCGCCGCTCAGGCCCGCGGGAGTGACGGTTTCTCACGAAGCCACGAAGAATCCACGAAGACACGAAACTCTTTTGTACAAGAGTGATCTCGTGTTTTCGTGGGTCTTCGTGTCTTCGTGAGAAACCGTTACCGCGGGCGAAGCGGCGTTAGAGCGTCGCGCGCCTGGGAATTCGGCGATGTGCGTCTTCGTGAAAGCAATTGTAGTGTGTCAGACTCAAGCACGACGCTCGATGTCCACATGAGAGCGATTGCGCTCTTGCTCAGTCTCACGGTCGTGACCTCCGGCGCCCTCGCGCGGGACGTCAACCGCACGATTACGGCGGTGCCCGGGATCCGTGTCGGCCACCACACGCTGACCGAGCGTCCCACCGGCTGCACGGTGATCCTCGCCGACGGCGGCGCGATCGCGGGCGTCGCGCAGCGCGGCGCCGCGCCGGGCACGCGCGAGACGGATCGGCTGAGCGCGGCGAACGCGAGCGCGCGCGTGAGCGCGATCGTGCTCGCCGGCGGCAGCGCCTACGGCCTCGACAGCGCGAACGGCGCCGTGCGCTGGCTCGACGAGCGCGGCGCGGCGGCGCGCGAGTCCGGCCGCCGCGGCCCGGCGATCGTGCCCGCCGCCGTGCTGATCGATTTGTGGGTCGGCGGCAAGCCGCACATCCGGCCCGGTGCCGACTGCGGATACCGCGCCGCGGCGATCGCGAGCCGCGGTCCCGTCGCGCAAGGGAGCGTCGGCGCCGGCGCAGGCGCCACCGTCGGCAAGCTGTTCGGCACAGGTCACGCGATGAAGGGCGGAATCGGCAGCGCGAGCATCACGCTCGAGAATGGCCTGCGCGTGGGCGCCATCGTCGCCGTGAACGCGCTCGGCGACGTGATCGATCCCGACACGGGCGCCGTCGTCGCCGGCGCGCGCGCGGCGGATGGATCGTTCGCCGACGCGCGCCGGCTGCTGCGGACCGGCGCGCCGACGATCCTCTCGTCGCCGCCTGCTGACAACACGACGATCGCGGTCGTCGCGACCAACGCGCGGCTGACGACCGCCGCGGCGGCGCGCGTCGCGCAGATCGCCGACGGCGGGCTCGCGCGCGCGATCGCGCCGATCCACACGATCGCCGACGGCGACACGGTGTTCGCGCTCGCGACCGGAGGCTGGCGCGGCGACGCCGACGTGTCGACGATCGGCGCGCTCGCCGCCGATGCGGTGGCCGCGGCGATCGTCCGCGCGGTGCGATACGCGACGAGCGCGGGCGGCGTGCCCGCCGCGCGCGATCTCCCGCGCTGACGCCGCTCGATGTCGATCCACCTCGCGCTGCTCCTCGGGTACTCGGCGCTGCTCGTCGCGCTCGGCCTGTTCGTCGGCCGCCGCGTCTCGGGCACGAACGATTTCTTCGTCGCCGGACGACGGCTCGGGCCCGGCCTGCTCTTCTCGACGATGCTCGCGGCGAACATCGGCGGCGGATCGACGGTCGGTGCGACGGGGCTCGGCTACCGCGACGGCCTCGCCGCGTTCTGGTGGGTCGGATCGGCGGCGGTCGGCTCGCTGCTGCTCGCGCTGTGGATCGGCCCGGCGATCCGGCGAATCGCCGCCGAGCACGAGCTGAAGACCGTCGGCGATTTCCTGGAGCTGCGCTACGGCCGGCACGTGCGCGCGATCGTCTCGGTGCTCGTCTGGCTCGGCTCGCTCGCGATTCCAGCCGGCCAGCTGATCGCGATCGCGACGATCCTCAACGTCGTCACCGGCGTGCCGAAGTACGTCGGGTGTCTCGTCGGCGGCGGCGTCGTGATCGCGTATTTCACAGCGGGCGGCCTGCTGACCTCCGCGTGGGTGAACATGGTGCAGCTCGCCGTGAAGCTCGGCGGGTTTCTGATCGCGCTGCCGCTCGCGCTCGGCGCCGTCGGTGGCTTCGACGCGCTGGCATTGGTGCGCGCGGACGACGCGTCGTACTGGAACGTCTGGCGCGGCGGGCCGTCGGGCGTCGTCTATCTCGCGCTGCTCGCGCCGGCGTTCGTCGTCTCGCCCGGCCTGCTGCAGAAGATCTACGGCGCGCGCGACGATCGCGCGGTGCGGCTCGGCGTCGGGCTGAACGCCGCCGGCCTGCTGCTGTACGCTCCGGTGCCGGTCCTGATGGGCTTGATCGCGCGCGCGCGGTTCCCGGATCTGCCGAACCACGAGCTCGCGCTGCCAATGGTGCTGATGCACGGCGTTCCGCCGCTCGTCGGCAGCCTCGGCCTCGCGGCGGTCTTCTCGGCCGAGATCAGCGCCGCCGACGCGGGGCTCTTCATGCTGACGACGTCGCTGTCGCAGGATTTGTACAATCGGTTTCTCGATCCGTCGGCGACCGACGCGCGGGTGCTCGCGGTCACGCGCGGCGCGGCGATCGCGTGCGGCGTGGCGGCGGTGGCGATCGCGATCGCGTCGCCGACGATCATCGGCGTCATCGGACTGTTCTACGCGCTGCTCGGCGTCTCGCTGTTCGTGCCGATCCTAGCGGGCCTCTACTCGCGGCGCGCCGGGACGCCCGAAGCGCTCGCGTCGATCGGCGCCGGCGTCGCGTCGATGCTCGCGGTGCACTTCTCCACGAGCGGGCGCGGCGTCGGCGGCTTCAGCCCGGCGCTCGTTGGCATCGCGGCGGCGGCAGTCGCGTTCTCGATCGTGTTCATCACACGCGTGCTGGGGCCGTCTCTGCGGACTCTGCCCTCTCTGCGTTCTCTTTGACGGATATGAGCCTCAGCAAGCTGTTTGATCTCACGGGCAAGCGCGCCGCGATCATCGGCGGCGGATCGGGCATCGGCGAAGCGGTGGCGATCGGCGCCGCACAGCTCGGCGCCGACGTCGCCGTGCTCGACGCGAACGAAGAAGCGGCGCGCCGCGTGGCGGCCGGCATCGGCACGCACGCGCACGCCGCCGCGCTCGACATCCGCGACGCCGCCGCGGTGCGATCGGCGCTCGACGGCCTCGCGCACGCGCGCGGCGGGCTCGACATCCTCGTCTGCACGCCGAGCATCAACGTGCGCAAGCCGATCCTCGCGTACGAGGAGGACGAGTTCGATCGCGTCGTCGATCTCAACCTGAAGGGCAGCTTCAACGCGCTGCAGGCGGCGGGCCGCGTGATGACGCGGCAAGGCGGCGGCAGCATCGTGATCTTCTCGTCGATTCGCGCGCAGGTGGTCGAGCCGGGGCAGTCGGTGTACGCGATGACGAAAGCGGGCATCGTGCAGCTCGTGCGCGCCGCCGCGGCGGAGTTCGGACGCTACGGCGTACGCGTCAACGCCGTCGCTCCCGGCGTCGTCGAGACGCCGTTGACGGCGCCCATCAAGGCCGACGCCGACTGGTACGCCGCGTACGCGAACAAGAGCGTGCTGCAGCGCTGGGCGCGCGCCGACGAGATGGTCGGGCCGACGCTCTTCCTCGCGTCCGACGCCGCAAGCTACGTGACGGGGACCATCCTTTTCGCCGACGGCGGATGGACGGCGGCCGACGGGCGCTTCACGCCGCCAGGCATGTAACGTGAGGGGATTGGGGATTGGGGATTGGGGCCAATCCCCAATCCCCAGACGGGATGCTCGATATGGCGAAACCAACTGTGAAGATCGCGGTCATTGCCGGCGACGGCATCGGCAAGGAAGTCATTCCGGCGGGCATCGCGGCGATTCAGGCCGCGATTCGCGGAAGCGAGGTGTCGATCGCGTTCACCGAGCTGCCGTGGGGGTGCGAGCACTATCTCGCGCACGGACGCATGATGGCCGACGACGCGTTCGAGCGGCTCGGCGCGTTCGATGCGATCTATCTTGGCGCGATCGGCGCGCCGGGCGTCCCGGACGGGGTTTCAGCGGCGATGATTCTCGCGATCCGGCAGCGGTTCGATCAGTACGTGAACCTGCGCCCGATGCGGCTGCTGAAGGGCATCGCGTCGCCGCTCGCGAACCGCAGCGCGGCGGACATCGACATGATCTGCGTGCGCGAGAACTCGGAGGGCGAGTACTCGGGCGTCGGCGGCCGCATCCATCGCGGGACGCCGCACGAGGTGGCGCAGCAGGTCGGCGTCTTCACGCGCCAGGGCATCGAGCGCATCCTGCGCTACGGCTTCGAGATCGCCGCGACGCGGCCGCGGCGGCTGCTCGCGAGCGCGACGAAGTCGAACGCGCTCACGCACTCGATGGTGATGTGGGACGAGATCGCGGAGATCGTGCGGAAGGACTACCCGGCCGTCGAGTACCGCAAGTACCATGTCGACGCGCTCGCCGCGCGGATGGTGACGCATCCGCAGACGCTCGACGTGCTGGTGACGTCGAACCTCTTCGGCGACATCCTCACCGACATCGGATCGGCGATCTCCGGGAGCCTCGGCATCGCGCCCGGCGCGAACATCAATCCGGCGCGCACGCACCCGTCGATGTTCGAGCCGATCCACGGCTCGGCGCCCGACATCGCGGGGCGCGGCATCGCGAACCCGATCGGCGCGATCTGGGCCGGCGCGCTGATGCTCGATCATCTCGGGCGCAGGGACGTCCACGATCGCATCATCGGCGCCATCGAGCGCGTTGTCGCCGCCGGCCGGGTGCGGACGCCGGATCTCGGCGGCACGGCGACGACGCAGGAGGTCGCGAGCGCGATCGTCGCCGAGATGGGCGCCGCCGTGGGCGAATAGCGAGGGGATTGGGGATTGGGGATTTGGGATTCGTGAGACACGACCGTCACGCCGCGATCGCGATCACGGAAAGCAACCACAGAGAGCGCAGAGACCGCAGAGCAAATTCCGTACTGCCGTCACGCTGGAATCGCGATCACGAAAAGCAACCACAGAGAACACAGAGCGCACAGAACTTCTTCGATCGCACGTCGTGCCAGTGAAGAGTGGACACACACTACATCGGCGATACTGACGACTGCTGTCACACCGTCGAGCGCGCCGTCGCATCTTTTGTGCAATACCGGACGCAACCAAATGAGCTCTGCGTGCTCTGTGTGCTCTGTGGTTGCTTGCCGTAACGTGATCGCAGCGTGACGGTCGTAATCCCACCAACCCCCAATCCCCAATCCCCAATCCCCTTCACGCTCAGAACGTGAACTTCACGCCCAGCTGCACGATCCGCCCATCGTCGGCCGACGTGATTTGGCCGAAGGTCGGCGCGCCGATCGTGCCGTTCGGCTGGCCGAAGCGCTCCTGGTTGAAGATGTTGAACGCCTCGACGCGCAGCTGCACCTGCTGCGACGCGGCGATCGCGAAGCTCTTGAAGAACGAGAGATCGGTGCGGCTGAAGCCGGGGCCGCGGACGGCGTCGCGCGGCTCGTTGCCGATCTGGCCGGCGTTGGCGGCGACCGTCAGCCGCTGGAAGCACGACGTGGTGAAGTACTGCGCGACGGTGTGCGGCGCGCCGTCGTTCGGATCGCACGTCATGTTCGGGCGATTGGTGAGCGACGTCAGCGAGACGTTGTTCGGCTCGATGACCGTCAGCGGGAAGCCGGTCTGCGCCTGCACGATGCCGTTCACCTGCCAGCCGCCGAGCGTCAGCCGCGTCAACGCGCCGCGGCCGTCGAGGCGCGGCAGCTCGTAGCCGAAGCTGACGACGAAGCGGTGGCGCACGTCGAAGAGCGCGTCGCCCTTCTCGCGCGCGAGCGCCGCGTCGATCGACGCCTGATCGCCGATCGTCACCGGCAGCATCGGCCGCGGCTCGCCGCCGATGTTCAACCCCGACACGTGATCGACCGCGTGGCCGAGCGTGTACGACGCGAGCACGTTCAGGCCGTGCCACGCGCGCATCCGCGCGCTCGCCTGCAGCGAGTCGTACCACGACTCGGCGGCCGAGAAGGTCGGCCGCACGAGGCTGAACGCCGGAAAGATGCGCGGCCCGATCGCCGGCGCCGGCGCCAGAATCGGGACCGTCGGGTTCACCTCCATGAAGATCGGCAGGTGCCGGCCGCGCGAGCCGACGTAGCCCGCCTCGACGCCCCAGTACGCGCCGACCTGCTGCTGCAGCGTGAGGTTGTACTGCTGCACGAGCGGCGTGTCGAACGCCGTTCCCCAGCCGATGAAGATGAGCCCCGCCGGAAAGCCGGGCGCACCGGTGACGCCCGCGAGCGGATTCGCGAACGGCGGCGCGCTCACCTGCAGCGGGAAGTTCACTTCGGTGAGCGGCTGGAACGGCGGAGCGAGCGTGCCGTTCTGGAAGAAGTCGCCCTGGCCGGGCAGCGTGTCGTAGAAGACGCCCCACGCGCTGCGCACGGCGGTGCGTCCGTCGCCGCGCACGTCCCAGATCGCGGCGAGCCGCGGCGCGACGTTGTTCCTGTCGGTCGGATAGGTGCCGCGCGGCACGCCGGCGTCGCCCGGATAGACGAGGCCGGTCGGCGCGTTCGGGAACACCGTCGACTGCTGTCCCGGATGAAACGCGTTGAGATGATCCTGGCTCTCGGCGAACGGCTGATTCACCTCGTAGCGCGCGCCGTAGTTCAGCGTGACGCGCGAGAGGCGCAGTTCGTCCTGGCCGTAGAGCGAATACACCCACGACGATCCATCGAGGTTCGGATCGCCGGTCGCCTGGCGGTACTGCACCGGGAAGCCGAGGAGGAAATCGGCCGCGGCGCTGCCGGTGTACTGGCCCGAGAACGTGAAGTCGCCGTTCGGCCGGTTGATGAACGACACCTTGATCTCGTCGCGGCGGATCTCGCCGCCGAACTTGAACGAGTGCGCGCCGCGGATCCACGACAGATCGTCGGAGAAGGCGGCGACGTTGTTGACGCGCGTCGCGAACGGCTGCTGCGCGTCGCCGGTGGTGAAGAAGCCGGTGACGGTGATGAAGGGCAGGCCGGCGGCCGTCGGGTTGCTGGGCGTGATGGCGAAGCCGAGATCGCGCAGATTGAGGCCACTCGTCACCGTCGGCTTCGCGTCGATTCGGCTCATCGACGCGCGCGCGACGTTGATCATGCTCGAGCGGATGATCCAGGTGTCCGACGCCATCGCGTCCTGCAGCGTGGCGACCGCGGTGTTGCCCGCGGGCGAGAAGTTCGAGCCGCCGAGCGGGTTCACGTTGTTCGTGTGCCCGGCGATGTAGCGCGCGAGCAGCGTGTGGGCGCCGTTCAGGTGCACGTCGAAGCGCGTGCCGAACTGCTCGCGCGTGTCCTCGACGTTCGGCGACCGCACGCTGCGGTTGCCGGTGATGTTCGGCAGCGGGATGTACTGGTCGAGAATCTTCTGCGCGATCGGGCTGATGCGCGCGCCGGGGATCGCGTTGCCGAGGAAGGGCTGGCCCGTGAGCGGATCGCGGATCGCCGCGCCGCCGGAGAAATCGCCCGCGCGCTGCGCGGCCGACAGCACCACGCGCGTGTCGGTGACGCCCTGCTTGTTCTGGAATCCCTCGAAATAGCTGAACATGAAGAGGCGATTCTTCACCAGCGCGCCGCCGAGCGCGCCGCCGTACTGGTTCTGCTTCAAGGCGGGCTTCGCCGCCGCGAAGAAGTTCGTCGCCTGGAGCCTGTCGTCGCGGTTGAACTCCCAGCCGCCGCCGTGCCACTGGTTCGTGCCGGCCTTCGTCACGACGTTCACCACCGATCCGGCGTTGCGGCCGTACTCCGCGTCGTAGGAGTGCGTGAGGATCTTGAATTCCTGAATCGCGTCCGGCGGCGGCCGCAGCACGAAGCCGGTGTTGAACGAGTCGTTGTTCGCCGCGCCGTCGAGCAGGAAGTTGTTCGACTGGTTGCGCTGGCCGTTCACGTTGAAGCCGCCGGTGACGTTGCCGAACCCGCCGGGCGTCGCGTTCCCGTCCTGCCCGCCGAGCGAGGTCGGCGGCGCGACGACGCCGGGAATCAGCGTGCCGAGCTGCGTGAAGTTGCGGCCGTTGAGCGGGAGATCGACGACCTTCTGCCGATCGATCACGACGCCGAGCGTCGCGTTCGTCGTCTCGACGAGCGGCGACTGCGCCTCGACGATCAGCCCCTCGGAGAACTGTCCGATCTGCAGCGTGAGGTCGGCGCGCACCGTCTCGTTGACGGCCACCGTCACGTTCTCGCGAACCGTCGTCCGGAAGCCGGCGAGCGTCGCCTTCACGCCGTAGACGCCGGGGTTGAGCAGCGGAATCGTGTAGAAACCATCGCCGCCGGTCGCCGTCGTCCGCACCTGACCGGTGTCGCGGCTGGTCGCCTCGATCGTGACGCCCGGGATGACTCCGCCAGACGAATCAGTGACGACGCCGGCGACGGCGCCGGTCGCCTGCGCGGCCGCGCGCGACGGAGCGATGCCGGCGAAGATGGCGAGCGCGAACAGCGCGACGCGGCGCGGAAGATTCATTGCCATGGACGCCTCCCGAGTCGCGCGATAGTACAGCATGGAGAGACGCCTCTTCACGAAGAAACGAAGAGACACGAAGATCACGAAAACATTTCTTGTACAAAAATTTTTCGTGTCTTCGTGAATCTTCGTGTCTTCGTGATAAACCGTCACTCGACGTGCCACACATCAACGACGCGCACTGCCACTTCTTCTCCACGCCGTTCTTCGCCTCGCTCGGCGGCGACCGCGCACTCGCGACGTTCGGCTGGGATCCGCCGGGCAGCGCCGAGGCGCTCGCCGATCGCTGGGCGGCGGAGTTGGATCGGCATCAGGTGCGCCGCTGCGCGCTGATCGCGACCATGCCGGGCGACGCGGCGTCGGTCGTCACCGCGGTCGTGCGCCATCGGTCGCGCTTCGTCGGCTTCTTCATGGTCGACCCGACGCGCCCCGACGCCGAGACGACGACCAACGCCGCGCTCGCGACCGGCGCGCTGCGGACGATCTGCCTGTACCCCTCGATGCACGGCTACGCGATCGGCGATGCGCGCGCGCAGCGCGTGTTCGATCTCGCCGCGGCGATTTCTGGAACGGCGGTCTTCATCCACTGCGGCGTGCTGTCGGTCGGCGTGCGCAAGAAGCTCGGGCTGCCGAGCCCGTTCGACTTGAGCCGCGGCAACCCGGTGGCGCTGCAGGCCGTCGCGACGCGCTATCCGACGGTGCCCATCATCGTGCCGCACTTCGGCGCAGGATTTTTCCGCGAGGCGCTGATGCTCGCCGACATGTGCCCGAACGTCCACTTCGACACGTCGAGCTCGAACGCGTGGCTCGCGTACTATCCTGGCCTGACGCTCGCCGACGTCTTCCGCCAGGCGCTCGAGGTCGCCGGCCCGGACAGGCTGCTGTTCGGCACCGATAGCTCGTTTTTCCCGCGAGGGTGGAACCGAGAAATCTACGAGCGGCAGGCCGCGGCGCTGGAGGAGATCGGCGTCGCAGACAAGATCAGAGAAAAAATCCTCCACGAAAATTTCGAGCGAATTTTTCCGGTGTCATAGCTATTCGGTGAAAGCGGCGCGTCGCCGCTGAAGGCCGCTCGCCGTCGCGACTCAGTGCGCGAACGATCGCAAGTGTTCGCGCAGGAGGTCGCGCCCGAAGTCACCGTTGAAGTCCCGCCAGACCGAATGAATGTGGTTCCCGTCGTTCTGCGTGTTGTCGTACTCGACGAGGAACGTCGGGCCCTGGATGCGGTAATAGTGCTTCTTCCCGCGCTCGGTCTCGCCCGCCCACGCAAAGCCGATCTTCTCGACGCCCGCCTTCTTCAGCTTCGCCGTCCGATCCGCCGCGATGTCCGGCGCCATATAGCCGACGTAGACGTCCACGAGCTTCATCAGGAGATCGCGCTCGGCGGGCGTCATCGCGTCGGCCGTCAGCCCCATCGGCGACAACGGCTTGATGTCCACGTTCGCCATCGTCAGCATGTCGGCCGGCGCTTTCGTCTCGATGATCGCTTTGGTGCGCTGCTGCGCGTCGAGCGCCTGCAGGAGCGCGCGCGCCGCGTCCTCCTCCGCGCCAAGAATCCGCAGCCCCTTCTTCGGCCCTTCGCGCACTTCCGCCGGATTCGATCCGAAGAAGGTCGGCGAGCCGGCGACGAGCGATCCGTTCACGACCGTGAAGTGCAGCGAGACGTGGTGGCCTTCGACGCGCCAGCCCCACGTGTCTTTGGTGGACGGCGTGCCGAACACCGAGAAGAAATATTTTTCCGGATCGCGCTCGAGCACCTGCGCCTGGCCGTTGGCGCCGCGGCCCGTCTCGGGGCGCGCGGCCTCGAGCGCCTTCAGCACCGTCTCGAGCTCCATGATGGACGACGCCGTCATGTAGCCGCGCTGGCTGAGGCCGGCCTTCATCAGGCCGTGCGCGAGCTTGCGCTGCGCCGGCGTCATGTCGCGGACGAGAAGCCCCTTGCGCGGGAACATCTCGGTCGGAATAAAGTGCCAGTGCAGCCGCTCGTCGGTGCCGAAGGCGAACGACGCCTGCTGGCGCTGCTCGGGCGAGAGCGCGCCGAGGAACGCGTTGGCCGCGGTCGCCATCGGCGCGGCCGAGCGCTCCTCGGCGATCATCGAACCGATCGCGCCGACGCACACGAGGATCGCCGCCGCCACGACGCGAAGTGAGAGAATGCGCTGCTTCATGCCGGGGATTCTAGCTTGACCGCGGTCGATTGCGGGAGGACGATCAGCGGCTCAGCCATGCGGAAGTGGCGATTTTCCCTCGCGGCGCTCGCGATCGCCGCCGCCACGACGCGAAGTGACAGAATGCGCTGCTTCATGCCGGGGATTCTAGCTTGACCGCGGTCGATTGCGGGAGGACGATCAGCGGCTCAGCCATGCGGAAGTGGCGATTTTCCCTCGCGGCGCTCGCGATCGCCGCCGCCACCGTGTCGGCGCGCGCACCGGACCCCGAGCCGTCGCTCGCCCTCGTCCTCCAGCGCGCCGCCGACTACGTGACGACGTTCCACGCGCGCCTCTCGCGCATCGTCGCCGAGGAGCGCTACACGCAGGCGTCGGAGACGATCTGGAGCGGCAAGCGCAGCGGCACGCCCAAGTGGGCCGAGCGGACGCTCGTCTCGGACCTGATGCTCGTCAAGCCGGCCGGCGCGGACGACTGGCTGCAGTTCCGCGACGTGTTCGAGGTGGACGGCCAGCGCGTGCGCGACCGCGGCGAGCGGCTGCCGGCGCTGCTCGCCGATCGGTCGCTGTCGGCGGCGGCGCAGGTCGAGCGCATCCGCCGCGAGAGCGCGCGCTACAACGTCGGCAGCATCGAGCGCGACGTCAACGTACCGGTGCTGGCCATGCGCTTCCTGTCGCCGGCGAACCAGCCGCGGTTCACGTTCCGGCGCGCGGCGGATCGATCGACGGCCACCGCGTCGATTGCCCCCGACACGGCCGGCGCGTTCCGCGTCACCGCCGAAGTCTGGGCGATCGACTACGACGAAGTGCGCAAGCCGACGCTCATTCACACGCTGCGGAACAAAGATCTGCCCTCGCGCGGCCGCTTCTGGATCGAGCCGGACACGGGGCGCGTGCTGATGACCGAGCTCCGCGCCGGCGACAAGAACGTGCGCGGCACGATCGACGTCAGCTATCAATCGGAGCCGCTGATGGGACTCCTCGTGCCGATCGAGATGCGCGAGGAATACTTCGACCGGTCGGGCGCGCACATCACCGGCGTCGCGACCTACGGACGTTTCCGCTTACTCGAGGATTGACGCCTATGCCTGCGCGACCGACGTGGAAGGGATATCTCAAGATCAGCCTGGTCAACATCCCGATCAAAGTGTTTCCGGCGACCGACGCCGGCGCGACGTTGAGCTTCAACCAGCTCCACGGGGAATGCCGCACGCGCATCCAGCAGAAGCGCTGGTGCCCGAAGTGCGAGCGCGAGGTGCCGAACACCGACATCGTCAAGGGATTCGAGTTCGAGAAAGGGCAATACGTCATCGTCGACGAAGAGGACGTCGAGAAGGTGCGCGTCGAGTCGACGCGCGTCATCAACCTCGAGAGGTTCACCGACGACACCGCGATCGATCCGATCTATCTCGAGCGGCCGTACTACCTCGCGCCCGACGGTCCGGTCGCGCGCGAGGCGTTCGCCGTCATCCGCGAGGGGATGCAGGGCAAGGCCGGCATCGGCAAGGTCGCGCTCTACGGGCGCGAGTACCTCGTGAAGGTGCAGCCGCGCGAGCAGGGGCTCGTCATGTACACGCTGCGCCACGCGGCGGAGATCCGCAGCATGGAAGCGATCGACGAGCTCGCCGACATGCCGGCGAAGGTGAAGCCGGAGGAGGTGAAGCTCGCGCGCCAGGTGATGGGCACCTTCGAGGGGACCGTCGATCTCGAGGACTACCACGACGACTACCAGGTGGGGCTGCGCGAGATCATCGACGCGAAGATCGAGGGGCGCGAGATCGTCGCGCCCGAGATCGAGGCGCCGCCGAAGGTGGTCAACCTGATGGACGCGCTGCGCAAGAGCCTGAACACGATCAGCGCGTCGAAGAAGACGGCGGCGCCGGCGGCGCGCGCGCCGGCGGAAAAGAAGCGCGCGCGAGCATAGGGGCTGGGGGCTGGCTGAATAGTGAAGAAGATTCCGATCTCGCTTCTGATTGCGATCGGGTTGGGCGTCACGCTGTGCGCGCAGACGGCCGGCCTCGATGGCGAATGGATTCTCGCGCAGGACGTGTTCGGCAACACCCTCTATCGACGGCTGACGCTGAAGGTCGACGCCCGCACGCTCTCCGGCACGATCAATCGCCAGACGATCGAGGGAACGACGACCGGCAGTGCCGTGCACTTCGTCGCGCGCGGAGAACAGTCGACCGACGAGTTCGACGGCGTCCTCGAGAACGGCGCGCTCTCGGGGACGCTCGTCCACACGCAATCAGACGACCCGAAGACGAGCAGGTCGACCTGGACGGCCCGCCGCGCGCCGTCGCGGCAGCCGGGGCCGCCGGCCAGGCACGAATTCGTGCCGTCGGTCTTCCATCGTCAGTTTTCTGCGGCGACTCCGCCTGTCCTTCACGTCTGGCCGGGCGACAGCGTGCACACCATGACGGTGGACGCCGCCGGCATGGACGAGAAGGGCGCCGCCCGCGTGCTCGGAGGCAATCCGCAGACTGGCCCGTTCTACGTCGAGACCGCCATGCCAGGCGACGTGCTCACGGTGAAATTGACGCGCGTGCGCCTGAACCGCGATTGGGCGATCAGCGACGACGCGATGATGTCGCGCGCCACCGATTCGGATCTCGCGGTCAAGATGAAGGACGGCGGCAAGACCGTGCGGTGGAAACTGGATCGTCAGCACGGCGTCGGGACACCCGAGGTCGCCGGCGAGCGCCTGAAGAACTTCTCGGTTCCGTTGCGGCCGATGCTCGGCTGCATCGCGGTCGCGCCCGGCTTCGCGCAGGCGCCGGTGGGAACCGGCGACTCCGGCCGATTCGGCGGCAACATGGACTTCAACGAGATCGTCGAGGGGACGACGGTGTACCTGCCGGTCGGCCAGCCTGGCGCGCTTCTGTACGTGGGCGACGGCCACGCGGCGCAGGGCGACGGCGAATTGAACGGCAACGCGCTCGAAACGTCGATGGAGGTGGAGTTCACCGTCGACGTCGTTCGCGCGAGATCGATCGCGACGCCGCGGGTCGACTCGGCCACGCACATCATGACGGTCGGCCTCGGCGGGACGCTCGAGGACGGCTTGCGCGCGGCCACCGGCGGCCTGAGCCAGTGGCTCGAGCAGGACTACGCGCTCACGCCGTCGGAGATCGCGATCGTCCTCGGCAGCTCGGTCGAGTACACCATCGGCGAGGTGGCGGATCGGAACGTCGGCGTCGGCGCGAAGCTGCGGAAAGACCGGCTGACGGCGCTTCAGCGCTGAACGTCCGCGGGGAATGCATATGAAAACACTGTTGGCCGGTTCGCTCGCCGCGCTCGCGCTGATCGCGCTTCCCAATCGAGCGTCCGCGCAGGCGCGCGGCGTCACGGCCGAGGACTACTTCGTGTTCGAGACGCTCGGCGATCCGCGCATCTCGCCGGACGGATCGACGATCGCGTACGTGGTGACGACGATCGATCAGAAACAGAATCGCCGCCGCAGCGCGATCTATTCGGCGCCGGCTGACGGATCGCGTGAGCCGCAGGCGCTCACCGATCCGGTGCGCTCGTCGACGAGCCCGCGCTGGCGCCCCGACGGCGGCGCGATTGCGTTCCTCTCGGCGCGTCCCGCGCCGGGCGACGACAACCCGCGCACGCAGGTGTGGCTGCTGCCGCTCGGCGGCGGCGAGCCGCGGCGGCTGACGAGCGCCGCCAACGGCGTCACCAGCTTTCAATGGTCCCCCGACGGCTCGAAGCTCGTCGTCGTCTCGCGCAGCGGGCCGAGCGACGCGGCGAAGTCGCCGAGCGACGTGCGGCACTACCGGCACGCCAACTACAAGTTCAACGACACGGGCTGGTTCGACGACAAGCGCGCGCACCTGTGGGTCGTCGAGGCGGCGTCGGGACGATCGACGCAGATCACGTCGGGCGACGACTGGAACGACGCCGATCCGCAGTGGTCGCCCGACGGCCGCCGAATCGCGTTCGTGTCCGATCGCAGCGGCAAGGCGTTCGACGAAGGGCACAACACCGACGTCTGGGTGATCGACGCGGCCGGCGGCGCGCTGACGAAGATCTCCGACCACGAGGAGGCCGACAACTCGCCGCGCTGGTCGCCCGACGGGCGCACGATCGCGTTCCTCAGCGCGGTACCCGAGAAATCGCACCCGCGGATCTGGCTCGCCCCATCGACGGGCGGCGCGCCCTCGAAGACCGCCGCCGACAACGTCGATCTCATTCCCACGGCGCTTCGATGGGCGGACGGCGGCCGCGCGCTGTACTTCGAGGCCGGCGTCAAAGGGACGACCGAGCTCTATCGCGTCGACGTGGCGTCGCGCCGCGCGTCGCCCGTCTCTTCAGGCGAGCGGACGCTGCACCTCGTCGACATCAACGAGAAGACGCAGCGCATGGCGTACGGCGTGAACGATCCAACGCGCCTCGACGATCTCTACGTCGCCGACCTGAGCGGCCGCAACGAGAAGCAGATCACGCACCTCAACGCCGACTGGTACAAGCAGACGCAGCGCGTGCCGGTCGAGCGCGTACCGTTCAAGGGCGCCGACGGCTGGGACGTGGACGGCTTCTTCATGAAGCCGGTCGGGTGGGAGCCGGGGAAAAAGTATCCGATGATTCTGACCATCCACGGCGGTCCCGCGGGGATGTTCGGCTTCGACTGGTACCACGAGTTCCAGGTGTACGCCGCGCACGGCTGGGCGGTGTTCTTCACCAACCCGCGCGGCTCGACCGGCTACGGTGAGAAGTTCGAGCGCGGCATCGAGCTGAATTGGGGCGGCAGGGATTACGTCGACGTCATGAACGGCGTGGACGCGGCGCTGGCGAAGTATCCGTGGGTGGATCGCGATCGCCTCGGCGTCACCGGCGGCAGCTACGGCGGCTTCATGACGAACTGGATCGTCAGCCACACGAACCGCTTCAAGGCGGCGGTGACGCTGCGCAGCATCTCGAACTTCGTCAGCGACGACGGCACGCGCGACGGGCAGTACGGGCACGCCGACGACTTCACCGGCGACATCTTCGAGAAGTTCGATCTCTACTGGAACGCGTCGCCGCTCAAGTACGTGAAGCACGTGAAGACGCCGACGCTCGTGCTGCACTCGGACAACGACTTCCGCGTGCCGATCGAGCAGGGGGAGCAGTGGTTCCGCGCGCTGCAGCACTTCGGCGTGCCGAGCGAGATCGTCTTCTTCCCGCGCGAGAACCACAACCTGACGCGCACCGGCGAGCCGAAGCACCTCGTCGAGAGCATCAACTGGCAGGTGTACTGGTTCGAGCGCTACATCGACGGCAACGCGCGCGCCGTGCCGCCCGACGCGTCGTCGCGTGGCGCGAGCTCGACGTCGCAGGACCGTTGACCGGCTTGATTCGACTCATCGGAGGTTTTGCGCTCGCGGCGCTCTTCACCGCGGCGTGGGTGGCGATCGCGTGCCTCGTGATGCTCGTTTCGTTGTACGTGACGCGCATCGTGCCGATGACGGGTCGGCGTCGGAGACCCTGAATCGTTTCAAATCGAGGGCTCACTTCGGCGACGCGACGACCGCCGGCGGGACGACGCGCTGCAGCTCTCTCGTCCACTGCAGCGTGACGCGAATGCGATCGACGCCCGCCAGGCGGCCGCGCGCGCGCTCGACGAGCAGCCGGCCGCCGGGCCGCGCGCCGCGGGGAATCCACGCGCCGCGCAGGATCTCGACCGGCGCCGACGGCGCGGCGTCGCGGCACGCTCGATCGCTCAGGGCGGCGGCGGCGACCGCGCAGTCGGCGAGTGTCACTGCCATCACGCCGGCGCGCCCCGCGTAGTACAGCGTCGTGCCGTCGCTCGACCACACCGGCGACGTGCCGCCGCCCGCGGAGATCGGCATCGCGGCGCCCGCGAACGGCCGCACGTACACCTCCCACCGGTTCGACTCGTTCGACTGATACGCGAGCCAGCGGCCGCCCGGCGCGATCGCCGGCGCCTCCTCGTCGAACGGCGTTCGCAGGATCGGCTGCGGCGCGCCGCCGGCGAGCGGGACGCTCCACAGATCCGCGCCCGACGCCGGATCATCGAAATCGACGAACACGACGAGGCCGTCGCGCGACACGCCGCCCGGCGCCTGATGGTGCGGCGACGTCGTCAGCCGCCGCGGGGCGCTGCGATCGTCGAGCCCGCGCGTGAAGAGGTTGAAGACGCCGCCGGCGCGCGACGCGAACACGATCGCATCGCCGCCGGGCGCCCACCGCGGATCGCGATGCTCGCCGTCGAAGGTGAGGCGGCTGAGCGTCCCGCGCTCGACGTCGGCCCACCACAATTCGGCCGGCTCATCGGCGCTCTTCACCGCCGCGATGCGGCGGCCGTCGAGAGACGGCTGCGGCGCCGCGAGGTTCTGCAGCGCGCGCGGCAGCGGCTCGACGGCCTCGTTCCTCGCCGCCCACGCGAGCGCGAACGCTGGCGCGTCGTCCTGCCCCACCGCCGTCGCGAGCGCGCCGGCGCGCGACACGGCGTACTCGCTCGGCGCGTCTCCGACCCGCGGCGCGACGACGACGGGCTGGCCGACGATCTTCAGCTGCGACGGATCGAACGCCGCCGCCATGAGATCGCCGTCGCGTACGAACGTGATCGTGTTCGGCGCGACGAACCGCGGCGACGCGCCCCGATCGACGACGATCGTGTGCGGCCCGGTGTCGAGCGACAGCGCGACGATGCGCGTGCGCGGCGGCAGGGAGGGCGCGAGGACGGCAGTCGCGAGCACGGCGCGTGTGCCCGGCACCGCTTCAGGCGTCTCGTGCCGCAACTCGCCGGCGGCCGGATCGACGCGCGTGGCCACGCGCACGCGGCCGCCCGCCGCCGGCACGCGCTGCAGCCCGCCGGCGAGCGCCGACGCGAACACGATCGATCCATCGTCGAGCCACGCGCCGCCGAGCGCGTGCGGCGCGTCCGCAATCGTTTCCGGCGCGCCGCCCGCGAACGGGATCGTCTTGAGCTTGCCGTCCGCGAAGAACGCGATCGACGCATCGTCGGGCGAGAAGAACGGCGCGGCCGCGCCTTCGGTGCCCGCGAGCGGCTGCATGTCGAGGCGATCGAGCGCGCGGACGAGCAGCTGGCAGCGGCCGCCGGCGTCGCACGCCGCGGCCGCGAGCCGCGCGCCGCTCGGCGAGAACGCGATCGCCGGCGCGGATCCGTCGAGTGTCGCGCCGCCCGGCAGCAGGACGTCGAACCGCGCGATCGGCGGGACGAGCGGCGCGTCGGGATGCGCGACGCGCCAGACCGCGGCCGCGGCCATCGCGCCGAGCACGATCGCGATCGCCCAGGGCAGCAGCTGCGCCCATGGATCGCGCACCGCTCGCGCCGCAGCGTCCGGCGCGGCGGCCGCGCCGGCGCCGTTCACCGGCGGAAGAAAGCGATACCCGCGGCGATGCACTGTCTGGATGTAGCTCGGCTGCTGCGGGTCGTCGCCGAGCGCCTGCCGCAGGAAGCTGATCGCTTCGGCGAGCGACGTGTCGGAGACGAACGCATCCTTCCAGACCGCGTCGATCAGCTCCTGGCGCGAGACGACCTCGCCCGGCCGCGCGATAAGGAGCCCGAGGACGCCGACCACGCGCGGCGGCAGCGGCACTTCCTGGGCGCCGCGCCACAGCAGCTGGTTCGACGGATCGAACGCGAAGGGGCCGAAGTGCGTTTTCACAACAACTTCAAGGAATCTTCCGCGCTCCTTCAGCGCTTTTCAAGACTCCGCCCGCCCGGTTCGGGTCTGCTGGCGGCGGAGGCACACCATGTCGCTCTTCGCGACCAAGTCGATCGAGCAGATAGAAGCCGAGCAGCTGGGATCGGGCGAGCGCTCGCTGAAGCGCGTCCTCGGCCCGATGGATCTGCTGCTGCTCGGCATCGGCGCCGTCATCGGCACGGGCATCTTCGTTCTCACCGGCCAGGCGGCGGCGGCGTACGCAGGGCCCGCCATCGTGATTTCGATGGTGATCGCGGGGCTCGCGAGCGCGCTCGCCGGGATCTGCTACGCCGAGTTCGCGTCGGCGGTGCCGGTGGCGGGCTCGGCCTACATCTACGCCTACGCGACGCTCGGCGAATTCATCGCGTGGGTCATCGGCTGGGACCTGATCCTGGAATACGCGCTCGGGGCGGCGACGGTTGCCGTCGGGTGGTCGGGAAATCTGAACGCGCTGCTCAGCGAGTTCGGCATCCAGTTTCCGGCGGCGCTGAGCGCGGCGCCGGGCAGCATCGTGCCGCTGGCCGCGGGCGGCTCGGTGACAGCGGTCTTCAACCTGCCGGCCGTCCTCATCACGATCGCGATCACGGCGCTGCTCATCGTCGGCATCCAGGAGTCGGCGCGGGTGAACTCGATCATCGTGATCGTGAAGGTCGCGGTCGTCCTGCTGATCGCCGGCGGCGGCGCGTTCCTGATCGATCCGGCGAACTGGCGGCCCTTCATCCCGCCGAACGAAGGGACGTTCGGCGCGTACGGCTGGAGCGGCGTCTTCCGCGGCGCGGCTGTCGTCTTCTTCGCGTACATCGGCTTCGATGCGGTGTCGACGTCGGCGCAGGAGGCGCGCAACCCGCAGCGCGACATGCCGTTCGGCCTGCTCGGATCGCTCGGCATCTGCACGATCCTCTACGTCGTCGTCTGCGCGGTGATGGTGGGGCTGGTGCCGTTCAAGGCGATGCTGAACCAGCCGGCGCCGATGGTGGTGGCGATCGACGCGGGCGCGGCGCGCGCAGCGGGCACGACGTGGGCCAGCGTGATGCACGCGCTGCGGCTGCTGGTCGTCGTCGGCACGCTGGCCGGCCTGAGCTCGGTGATGCTGGTGATGATGCTCGCGCAGCCGCGCATCTTCTACGCGATGGCGAACGACGGGCTGCTGCCCGAGTGGGCGCGCGCGATCCACCCGCGCTTCCGCACGCCGCACGTGACGACGATCGTCACCGGCGTCGCGGTGTCGATCGCCGCGGGGTTCACCGGCATCGCGACGCTCGGCAATCTCGTGAGCATCGGCACGCTGATGGCGTTCATCATCGTGTCGATCGGGATCATCTTCCTCAGGCGCACGAGACCCGATCTGCCGCGGCCGTTCACCGTGCCGTTCGTGCCGTGGCTGCCCGCCTTCTCCGCGATCGTCAGCCTCGTGCTGATGGCGAGCCTGCCGTGGGCCACGTGGGAGCGCCTGCTCATCTGGATGGCCATCGGGATCGTGATGTACTTCGCGTACGGAGCACGCCACAGCCGGCTGCGAAAAAGGGGTCGTACCCCTTTTTCGCCGGCCACCGCCGCCGGGCAGCCCTGAAAGGCTGCGCTGCCGTAATAGGATCGACGCGTGCCGTCTGCGATTCAACGCACGCTCCTGACTTTGCATCAATGGATCGGCCTCGCTGCCGGGCTGTTGCTCGCCGTCGTCGCGGTCTCGGGCAGCGCGCTCGTGTTCGAGAATGAGATCGATCGCGCGCTGAACCCGGGGCTCTCGTACGTCACAGCGCGCGAGGGGCCGCTGCCGATCGACACGCTCATCGCGGGCGTGAAGAGCGCGTACCCGGCCGAGCAGGTCGTCGGCGTTCGCATCGCCGACCGGCCCGATCAGACGTACGAACTGAGCCTGCGCAGCCGCCAGTCGGCGATGGTGGATCCGTACTCCGGCGCAGTCCTCGGGCTGCGCGACCGCGAGCGCAGCGTCGCGCGGCGGCTGCACCTGCTTCACACGCGTCTGCTCGGCGGCGAGGCCGGCGAGGCGATCGTCGGCTGGCTCGACGTCGCGATGCTCGCGCTCGCGATGAGCGGCCTCATGCTCTGGTGGCCGCGCAGGATCCTGACCGTCGGACGCGGGGCCTCGTGGAAGCGGATCACGTTCGACCTGCACAACGCCCTCGGCTTCTATTCGTCGCTCGTGCTCCTCGCGATCACGCTGAGCGGCGTGCTCATCGCGTTCGAGCGGACGACGGACCCGATGATGCGGATGCTGAACGACGCGCCGGAACCGCCGGCGCCCCAGTCCACGCCGCACGCCGGCGCGATGCGGATCCCGGTGGACCAGGCGCTGGCGGCCGCGCGCGCGGCGCTGCCGGGCGCGTTCGCGTCGAACGTCAACGTCCCCGCCGGGCCGAAGGCGGTGTATCGCGTCCTGATGAAGTTTCCGGAGGACCGCACGCCCGCGGGCCGCAGCCGCGTCCACGTCGACCAGTTCAGCGGCGCCGTGCTGCTCGTCGAGAACACGCGGACGGCGCCGCTCGGCACGCGGATCCTGAACTTGAAGCGCTCGGCCCACACCGGTGATATCTTTGGCGCCGCCACGCAGGCGGTCTACTTCGTCGCCAGCCTGGGGATCGCCGTGCAGGCGGTCACCGGGACGTTGATCTGGTGGAACAGCCGCCGCCGGGCGACACACTGAACATGTCGGACCTGCGCAGGCGTTTCCTGGCGGCGCTCTTTGTGTGCGCGGCCCTGCCCGCGGCGCGCGCCGGCGCGCAGGATCTGTTCGAGATCCAGGTGTACCCCTACGACACCGTCGAGCCCGGCGTGACGATGTTCGAGTTCCACACCAACTTCACGCCGCGCGGCTCGAAGGGCAACGAGGACGGCGTCTACGGCAACGATCGCCAGCTGCACGAGACGCTCGAGATCACACACGGCTGGACGAAGTACTTCGAGACCGGCTTCTATCTCGAGACGGCGCCCTACGTGCCCAACGTGGGGGCGAAATTCACCGGCGTGCACATCCGGCCGCGCTTCCGCCTGCCCGAATCCGAGCGCTTTCCGTTCAAGGTGAGCCTGAGCTTCGAGTACGCGTTCAACCGCCCCGGCTTCGATCCGAACTCGCAGACGCTCGAGATCCGCCCGATCTTCGAGCGCGAGCAGGGCCGGTTGTATCTGTCGATCAATCCCGATCTGGGCCTTGCGGTGAAGGGCCCCGACGCCGGCGCCGCCCCGGCGTTCGAGCCGAACTTCAAGGTCGGCTGGGACTTCACGCACGAGGTCCAGGCCGGCATCGAGTACTACGCGGAGACCGGCAGCGTGCGGCACTTCGACCCGTGGTCCGACGAGCACCACATCATCTTCGGCGCCGCGGATCTGAACGTCTCGCCCGTGTGGGAGCTGAACTTCGGCCTCGGCCGCGGCATCACCGGGACGAGCGAGCAGTGGATCGTGAAGGCGATCGTCGGCTATCGCTTCAAAAGGTAGTGACGGCTTTTCACGAAGAGACGAACGCCCACGAAACCACGAAGATCTTTTGTACAAAGAGTTGTTCGTGTTCTTCGTGGATTTTCGTGTCTTCGTGGTTCCGTCACGCGGTCGTGAAGTCGATGAACCCGCGATCGACGTCTACGTGCACGAGGCGCACGCGCAGGCGGTCGCCGACGTCGAGGCCCTCCTCGCCGTGCATCAGGCGGCCTTCGATCGGCGGCGCGCCGACGCGGACGTAGGTGCCTTTCGGGGACGCGCCGGTGACGACGGCGTCGAACTGGTCGCCGATGCGCGAGCGGATCACGAGCGCGGCCGCCGACTTCCGCACCTGCCGCTCCACTTTCTGCGCCGCGTCCTCCTGCCGCGTGCACTGCGCGGCGAGCCCCTCGAGCTCGTCGATCGTGTACGGCGACCGGTGGCCCGCGAGCGCCGCCTTCACCAGCCGCTGCGAGATCAGATCGGGATAGCGCCGGTTCGGCGCCGTCGAATGCGCGTAGTCGCGCACCGCGAGGCCGAAGTGGCCCGGCGGATCGGCGCCCGGCGGGTCGACCGCGTACTCGCCCGATCCGAGCAGCTTGATCACGGTGCGCGACAGATCCGGAAACACGTCGGGCGCCGCGCGCCGCTGCCGCTCGAGAAACTGCGACAGCGCGCCGACGTCGGCCGACTCGGGCAGCGCGTCGCCGGCCTCCACGGCGAGCGCGCGGATGCGGTCCCACCGCTCCGGCGACTTCACGACGCGCCGCAGCGACGGAAACCCGCGCGCGTCGAGAAAGCGCGCGACGACGCCGTTGGCGGCGATCATCAGGTTTTCGATCAGCTTCTTGGCGCGGTTCGGCAGCTCGGACCGGATCTCGCGCAGCGTGTCGCCGTCGAACACGTGCTCCGGCTCGATCGTGACGAACTCGAGCGCGCCGTGCTCGTGGCGCACGCGCTCGAGCGTCTGCGCCACGCGGTCCTGCATGCGCAGCTGCTCGTCCATCCCGGCGACCGCGGCCGCCGGCGCCGGGAGTGCGCCGCCGCCGGCCAGCCACGCGCCGACGCTGTTGTAGGCGAGCTTCGCGCGGTTGCGCACGAGCGCGCCGTAGACGGCCGACGCGGTCAGCTCGCCCGACGGCGTGACGACAAGCTCGACGACCACCGCGAGCCGATCCTGCCGATCGGCGAGCGAGGTGAGATCGGTCGACAGCTTCTCGGGCAGCATCGGGAAGATCACCGCCGGCGTGTACACGGACGTCGTGTTCCGCGCTGCGTGCCGATCGACCGGCGTGCCCTTGGCGACCGCCGCGTCCACGTCGGCGACGGCGACCATCACCTTCACGGCGCCGTCGGCCTGCGGCTCGGCGACCGACAGCTGATCGAGATCGCGCGAATCGTCGTTGTCGATCGAGCACCAGAGGAGCGCGCGCAGATCGCGCGTCGGCTCTTCGGTGGTCCGCGCCGGCGCGTTCATCGCGTCGGCCTGCGCGAGCGCGGCGGCCGGCATCTCGGGCTCGAGGCCGCGCTCGCGCATCGCGCGGATGGCGATCGTGCGCAAGAGCGCCCGGTCGGACTGCTGCGTCATCGCGACTCCTCGATCGCCGCGGCGAGATCCTCGACGAGCGCCTCGACCTGCGGTTCGTGCGTGCGGAAGCTGAGGATGCAGACGCGCCCCATGTAGCGCCCGTGCGTCGCGCAGCCCGTGAGCATCACGCGCCGCCGCGCGGTCGTCTTCTGCACGAGCGCGCGGGTGGCCGCGTCTTCCTCCTCGCGCGAGGCGCCGGGCCGCGTGAGGTGAAACGCGAACAGCGACAGATCGGGCGGCGCGTCGATCGCGATGCCCGGCAGCGCGGCGACGCGGCGCGCGGCCTCGAGCGTCAGCGCGCGCTTCTCGGCGATCGCCGCGCGGAACGCCGCCGTCCCGTACAGCTTCACCGACAGCCAGACGCGCAGCCCCGGGAAGCCGCGCGACAGCTCCGGCCCGTGCTGGCTCGGATCGTAGAAGTCCGCCGGATGCGGCATCGCCGGCAGATAGGACGCCGTCGCTTCGTGCGCCGCGCGAAGCGCCGCGCCGTCCCGCACCAGCAGCGCGCCGGTGCCGTAGGGCAGGAACATCCCCTTGTGCGGATCGAGCGTCAGCGAATCGGCGCGCGGGAGGCCGCGCAGCGTGTCGCGCAGCTCGGGGACGAGGTAGAAGAACGCGCCGTACGCGCCGTCGACGTGATGCCACAGCTGCTCGGCCGCGCAGAGATCGGCGATCGCATCGAGCGGGTCGACGGCGCCGGTATTCACCGTTCCCGCCGTCGAGACGACGGCGAACGGCTCGAGCCCGGCGCGGCGATCCGCGGCAATCGCCTCGCGCAGGAGATCGATGCGCAGGCGGAAGCGATCGTCCGATTCAACCGCGCGCACGCGATCGGGCATCACGCCGGCGAGCTTCGCCGACTTCAGCACCGAGTGATGCGCCTGGTCCGATGTGTAGAGCACGCCGCGCCGGATGTCGGCGCCGAGGTGCCGCTCGCGCGCGCACAGAACGGCGTTGAAGGTCGCCATCGATCCGCCGGTGGTGAACAGGCCGCGCGCCTCGGGCGGAAAGTCCATCCACTCGCGCAGCCAGTCGATCGCGTTCGCCTCGAGCTGCACGAGCGCCGGCGCCGCCATCCACACGCCCGTGTAGCGATTGGTCGTCGCGCTGATGAAGTCGGCGAGCGCCGCGGGAAAGATGCCGCCGCCGGGGATGAAGGCGAGGTAGCCGGGACCGGCGGCCGTGAACGACCGCGGAATCCAGTCGCGGAACAGCGGATCGAGCAGCGCGTCGAGCGCGCTGCCCTGCTCCGGCGCCGGCTCGCGCATCGCGCGGCAGAGCGCCGCCGCGTCCACGTCGCCTGTCGCCGGCTGCCGCGGCAGCGATTCGATGTGCGCGAGACAGCGCGCCACCACGTCGTCCGCCATCGCGCGCATGCGCTCGGGCGGGAACTCGAGATCTACTGAAGCCAATCCTTCACCTGATAGTAGGCGCCGACGAGCGGCAGGAACCACGGTGTCCCGGAGTAGGCCGGAATCGGCGGAAAGTCGTCGTCGAACAGCGGATGCGTGATCGGTTCGCCGGCGATGCGGCGCGCGATCTCGCCGCCGAGGTGCGTCGCCATCGCGATGCCGTGGCCGGCGTAGCCGCCGGCGTAGTAGAGGCCGTCGAGCCGGCCCGCGCGCGGCATCTGATCGCGCGTGAACGCGACGTTGCCGCCCCACGCGTACTCGATGCCGACGCCGGCGAGCTGCGGAAAGACGGCGAGCATCCCCTCGTGGAGAATCGCGGCCGCGCGGCACGTCGTCTCCGGATCGGGCGTGCCGAATTCGGCGCGGCCGCCGAACAGCAGGCGCCGGTCCGCCGTGAGACGGAAATAGTAGAGGAAGTTCTTCGAGTCGAAGACGACGCGCCGATGCGGCAGCAGCGCGTCGGCGCGATCCGGATCGAGCGGCTCGGTCGCCACGATGTAGCTGCCGACGGGTACGAAGCGGCGCTGCAGCGCCGGCGCCGCTTCGTCCGTATATCCGTTGGTCGCCAGCAGCACGTCGCCGGCTTCGACGACGCCGTGCGGCGTGGAGACTCGCCATCCCGCGGCCGCGCGATCGATCTTCGTGACGCCAACGCCCTCGACAATCGACGCGCCGGCGCGCCGTACGGCGTCGGCCAGCCCGCGCGTGTACTGCGCGGGGTTCAGCGCGCGGCTCGCCTCGTCTATCAGCAGGCCGTGATAGCGATCGCTGCCGATCTCGGCGCGCTGCTCGGCGCGCGGCACGAGACGCACGGGATGATTGAAGAGGCGCGCGAGCAGCGCCTGTTCGTCGGCGAACGCCTCATAGTGCGACCTCTTCCACGCGGCCTGGAGATGGCCGCACCGGGTGTACTCGCACGCGATCGATTCCGACGCGATCAGCGCGTCGAGATCGGCCATCGCCGAAGTCGCCACGTCGAAGAGTTCGCGCGCGCGCGCTTCCCCGTACCGCGCGACGAGCGCCGCGGCATCGAGCTTCAGCCCGGTCAGCACCTGGCCGCCGTTGCGCGAGCTGGCGCCCCAGCCGGCGCGCTCCCGCTCGAGGACGACGACCGACGCGCCGGCGAACGCGAGCCGCCGCGCTGCCGACAGGCCGGTGTAGCCGGCGCCGACCACGACGACGTCGGCTTTGTGCGGGAGTTCGAAACTGCCGACTGACGACCCTTCGACAGGCTCAGGGTCGCCCTGAGCGAAGTCGAAGGGCGACTGATTCGGGCCGACCGTGTCCCACCAGTACGGGTATTCCTTCACCGGCGGCCGGTCTGCAGCGGCCGTGACGCCGACGCGAGAATCGTCCGGCCGCGCTGCTCCTGGACGAACGCGACGATCGTCAGCCGATCGCGCTGCCAGTCGTCGCCGAGCGGGACGTCGGCGCTCGCAGACGTGGGACCGTCGGTGGCCGCGCGTCCGATCGTCGTCATCGATCGCACGACGGCGGCGTGCGTCAGCGAGCGTCCCTGATTCTCGCCGCGCTTCACGTCGGTGCGCAGGTGATCTTCGGCGATCGCCACGATGACGTCCGCGCGATCGCCGCGGCCGATGGGAGGAAGATGCTCGACGTTCACGTGCAGGGCGACCCTTTCAGGGTCGCGTCTCTGGCGACCGTCAACGGGTCGCCCTGCACCGGAGGCGTCCACATCGATCTGAACGCTGCCGTGCGGTGACTGCGCCGCGTGCTCGATCGCGCGCCGCGCGGCGCCATCATCGCTGCCGACGAGCTGCGCGCGCCCGTCGACGACGATCTGCGGCGTGTAGACGCTCTCGAGGTTGAAGCGCGCGCCGTAGGTCTGCTGGCGGTTCGTGAACGCCGCCGACGAGAATCGATCCTTCCAGCCGAGCCGATCCCAGTAGTCCACGTGCTGCCCGAGCCCCACGATCGCCGCGCCGGCGACGGGCTGCGTCGCAAGGAGCCGCTCGAGCACGGCATCAGCCGCCGGGCAATCGGAGCATCCCTCCGACGTGAACAGCTCGACGAGCACCGGCGTCGATGCCGCCGCCGCACGCGCGCGGCCGCCCATGGCAGCAGACCCTGTCGCCGCGAGCGCCGCCGTGATCACCCAGAGCGTCGCCGTACGCATCGTGTCGTATTCTAAACGTACCGGCCGTGACCAACCGCTGGCTGCCGAAATCCGTCGTCCTGCTCAGGACGTACTCCGGCGACGCCTTCGTCGCGGATCTCCTCGCCGGCGTCACCGTCGGCCTCGTCGCGCTCCCGCTCGCGATGGCGTTCGCAATCTCGTCGGGCGTGCTGCCGCAGTCGGGCCTCTACTGCGCGATCGTCACCGGCTTCCTCGTCTCGGCGCTCGGCGGCTCGCGCTTCCAGATCGCAGGCCCGACAGGCGCGTTCGTCGTCGTCGTGGCCGGCATCGTCGCGAACTACGGCATCGACGGCCTGTTCATGTGCACGATGATGGCGGGCGCGCTGCTCGTCGTACTCGGCGCGACGGGCATGGGAAACGCGGTCAAGTTCATTCCGCGGCCGGTCGTCGTCGGCTTCACGAACGGGATTGCGGTGCTCATCGCGAGCACGCAGATTCGCGATTTCCTCGGCCTCACGGTTCCGGTGCCGAGCGACTTCTGGCCGCGCATGACGACGCTCGCGCGGAATGCCGGATCGTTCTCCGTGCCGGCGACGACGCTCGCGGTGATTACCGTCGCGGTGCTGCTCGTGTGGCGCCGTGTCGTGCCGCGCGTTCCCGGCTACATCGTCGCGCTGTTCGGCGCCACGGTCGCGGTCGTCGTGCTGCGGCTGCCGGTCGAGACGATCGGCACGCGCTTCGGCGGCATCCCGAGCGGCCTTCCGCACATCGTCGTGCCGAAGTTCCGCGCGGATCTCCTGCCGACGCTCCTTCGCCCCGCGGTGACGGTGGCGATGCTCGGCGCGATCGAATCGCTCATGTCGGCCGTGGTCGCCGATCGCATGGGCAACGATCGGCACAACCCTAACGTCGAGCTCCTCGCGCAGGGGATCGCGAACATCGCGTCGCCGCTCTTCGGCGGGCTCCCGGCCACCGGCGCGATTGCGCGGACGGGGACGAACATCCGCTCCGGCGCGCGCACGCCGGTCGCCGGGATGATTCACGCCGCGACGCTGCTCGTCGTGCTGCTCGTCGCCGCGCCGGCGGCGCGGTTCATCCCGCTCTCGGCGCTGGCGGCGATTCTCCTCGTCGTCGCCTACAACGTCGGCGACTGGCGCGAGATTCCGGAGCTGCTGAAGCTGTCGAAGATGGACATCAGCGTGTGGATCGTCACGTTCGCGCTGACGGTGTTCGCCGATCTCACGCTGGCGGTCGAGGTCGGAATGATCCTCGCGATGCTGCTCTTCATCCGCAAGGTCTCGCAGACGACGACGGTGTCGCTCGTGACGCCTGCCTACGTGGAAGCGGGGCGCGTGCACATCCTGCAGGACAAGAAGATCCCGGACTACGTCAGCGTCTTCCGCATCCACGGGCCGTTTCTCTTCGGCGCGACCGACAAGATCTCGCGCATCGTCGATCACGTCGCGGAGCTCGCGCCGATCGTGATCGTGAGGCTTCGGAACATGACCGCGATCGACGCGACGGGTGTGCGCGCGCTCGAGGACCTCGCGGATGGCCTCCATCAGTCGGGCCGCGAGCTGATCCTCTGCGGCGCGCCGAAACAGCCCGCCGCGCTGATGCACCAGGCCGAATTCCACGAGCACGTCGGCGAGCTGAACATCTGCCCGAACATCGAGGCCGCGCTCGAGCGCGCCGCCGAAATCTACGCGCTGATCGCACGGTAGCCTGGCAGGCCGGGTGGGCCTGGCAGGTCGAACGGCCATGTAATCAGAAAGATTTTGTCGACGGAGCACGGGCGATCCGGCGCTGAAGCGATCTGAGAACGTGACCGAACCTACCGACCCACCTGACCTACCCGACCTACCTGACCAACCCGCCCGACCTGCCCGACCCGCCCGGCCTGCCCGACCCGCCCGGCCTGCCCGACCCGCCCGACCTGCCCGACCTGCCCGGCCTGCC
>Ga0209474_10000308_pt1 | contig 56749 bp, 53 predicted proteins | sample GraSoiAngelo_145_FD_185902 | JGI IMG/M metagenome (GOLD analysis project Ga0209474, IMG submission 185902) | Grasslands soil microbial communities from the Angelo Coastal Reserve, California, USA - 14_1009_05_20cm (SPAdes) (version 2) | ecosystem: Environmental > Terrestrial > Soil > Grasslands...
AGGCAGGGCAGGCGGGGCAGAGCGGCGGCGACGCCGGTCAGCGTCTGCGCGACGCCACCGACGAGATGCGTGGCGCCGCCAACGATCTGCGCCGCCAGGATCCCGCGCAGGCGAGCGCGCGCGGCAACCGCGCGCTGGAGGCGCTGCGGCAGCTGCAGCAGCAGCTCGAGGCCTCGCGGCCCGACGACCGGCGCCGTGCGCTCGGCGACATGCAGCTCGAGGCGCGCCAGCTTGCGGACGCGCAGCGGCAGATTTCATCCGAGCTCGGGAAGACCGGCCAAGGCGATGCGGCCAAGGACACCGTGCGCCGCCTGGCCGGCGAGCAGGAGCGGCTGGCCGAACGGACGCGAAAGCTCGAACAGTCCCTGAAGCAGTCGTCGAATCAGTCGGCAGGCGGCGGTCAGCAGGCAGCGGGCGGCAGTCAGCAGACGGCACGCGGCGGTCAGCAGGCCGCGGGCGGCAGTCAGCAGGCGGACGGCGGGCGGCAGTCGAGCGCGAAGAACACGGCGGCGGCCGCGGGCGAGGCGGCGAAGGACATCGAGCGGCAGAAGGTCGTCGATCGCATGCAACAGACCGCCGATGCGATGCGCGCGGCGACCGAGGATCCGAAAGGCGGCCGCGGCAACACCGCCTCGCGCGTGAGCGACGATCCGCGCGCGCTGGCCGGCAGCGGGCAGGAGCTCGCGCGCGCGCTCGACAAAGTCGCCGATCGCCTCGCGTCGGCGACCGGTGCGCAGGACGGCGAGTCGCAGAAGCTCTCCGATCAACGCACGCGCGCGCAGGAGCTGCGCGACAAGCTGAACGCCACGGCGCGGCAGCTGGGCGAGGCGGGGCAGTCCGGCCAGGCGGGCCGCGGCGGCCGCAGCGGGGGCTCGAGTCAGCGCGGCGCCGAGTCGAATGAGAACGCAACGCCCGGTCAGGGGCAGACGAGCGGGGCGGGCGGCGCGGGCACCGATCTCGCCCGGCTGCGCGACCAGTACCAGCGTCAGCTCCAGGACGCGAAGGACTTCATGGAGCAGATGCGCCGCGACGATCCGAGCTTCGCGCGCGGCGGCGGCGGCGGGTTCACCTTCGAGGCCGCCGATCGCATGACGCTCTCCGCCCCCGGCACCGAGGCGTTCAAGCAGGACTTCGCGAAGTGGGAGGACATGCGCCGCCAGGCGACGCAGGCGCTCGAGAACGCCGAAGCGTCGATCTCGAAGAAGCTGCAGGCGAAGCAGGCCAAGGATCGCCTCGCCGCCGGCGCCGACGACAAACCGCCGGCGGAATACCAGAAGCAGGTCGACAGCTACTTCAAGGCGATCGCGTCGAAGAAGAAGCCCTGACGCGGACTGCACTGATTCATGCATTTCGCGTATCCGCTTCCCTGGTGGCTCGCCGCCGCGCTCGCCGCGGCGATCGCGGCGCTCGTGTACTTCGAATACCGGCGTCCGTTGTCGCCGCTCACGCGCGCGCAGCGCGGCCTGCTCGTCGCGTTTCGCGCCGCCGCGCTCGCGGCGCTCGTCCTCTTCCTGTTCCGGCCGATCGCGATCCTGCCGCCGGCGAGCACGCGCGATGCGATCGTGCCCGTGCTCGTGGACGTCTCGCGCAGCATGCGGCTGGCCGACGCCGACGGCCAGACGCGGCTCGCGCGCGCCTCGCAGCTGCTGGCCGGTGAGCTGGGCCCGGCGCTCTCGTCGCACTTCGTCCGTGAGATCTACAGCGTTGGCGACCGGCTCGCGCCCGCGAAGGCGGACGCGCTCTCCGCCGACGCGCGCCGCACCGATCTCGCCGGCGCGATCGGGGCGATCCGCGAGCGCTACCGCGGCCAGCGCGTCGCCGGCGTCGTGCTGCTCTCCGATGGCGGCGACACGAGCGGGACAGGCGGGTCGGGTGGGTCAAGTGGGTCAGGTGGGTCGGGTGGGTCGGACGGCGGCGGTCCGCCGGTGTTCGCCGTCGGCATCGGGTCGCCCGACGGCCCGCGCGATCGCGAAGTGCTCGGCCTCGCCGCGGGCGATCCTCGGCTCGATCACGCGTCGGTCGATCTGCACGTGACTGCGGTCAGCACCGGCTTCGGCCGCACGCCGTTCACGCTGCGCGTCCTCGGCAACGGGCAGCTCCTCGACACGCGCCGCATCGTGCCGCCGGCCGACGGATCGCCGATCGACGAAGTGTTCACCGTCTCGCCCGATCTCATGAACCCGACGGTGTTCACGGCGGAGATTCCGCGCGACCCGGCGGAGGCGGTTGCCGAGAACAACACGCGCAGCGTCCTCGTCAGCCCGGCCGGCCGCAAGCGGCGCCTGCTGATCGTCGAGGGCGCGCCCGGCTTCGAGCACAGCTTCATGACGCGCGCGTGGGCCGCCGACTCGGGGCTCGAGGTCGATTCGGTGACGCGCAAGGGCAAGAACGGCGAGGGGCAGGACACCTTTTTCGTCCAGGCGGGCGCGGGCCGCGCCGCGGCGCTCACGAGCGGGTTTCCGGCGAAGCGCGAGCAGCTGTACGCGTACGACGCGCTCGCGATCGCCAACGTCGAGGGGGACTTCTTCTCGCGCGGGCAGCTCGCGATGGCGGCCGATTTCGTCGCCGAACGGGGCGGCGGCCTCCTCGTGTTCGGCGGCCGATCGTTCTCGCAGCGCGGCCTCGCCGGCACGCCGCTCGAAGAGGTGCTGCCGCTCGAGGTGAACGATCGCCGGGGCGGCCTCGTGCGCGCCTCGCTCGGGTCGATCGATCTGCCGGCGCACAACAAGCTGACGCTCACGCCCGAGGGCGAGCTGCATCCGATCATGCGCATCGGTGCGTCGGTTGAGGAGACGCGGCGGGTGTGGGCGGCGCTGCCGGCGCTCGCCGCGAGCGCGACGGTCGGCGGTCCGCGGCCGGGCGCGACGATTCTCGCGCTGACCACGGCGCCCGGCGGCGGCGTTTTTCCCGTCGTCGCCGTCCAGCCGTACGGGCGCGGGCGATCGATGGTGTTCGCCGGCGAGGCGTCGTGGCGGTGGAAGATGCTGGCGCCGTCCTCCGATCGCACCTACGAGCTGTTCTGGCGCCAGGCGGCGCGCTGGCTGTCGTCGGCGGCGCCCGATCCGGTGGCGATCACCGTGCCCGCGTCGGCGGAGCCGGGCGACTCGATCTCGGTCGACGTCGACGCGCGCGACGCGGCGTTCGCGCCCGCGCCCGACGCCGTCGTCGAGGCCACGCTGACGAAGCCGGGGGGCGCCGCCGAAACGATCAAGCTGCGGCACGCCGATCCGGCGAGCGGCCGCTTCACCGCGGCGATCGGATCCGATCAGCCCGGTCTCTACCGCGTGCACGCCGAAGCGAAGCGCGCCGGGACGGCGCTCGGGGCGAGCGACCGCTGGTTCTATGTCGGCGGCGCCGACCGCGAGTTCTCCGATCCGCGGCTCAACGAAGGATTCCTGCGGCGCGTCGCGCGCAACTCCGGCGGCCGCTACGTGCGCGCGGCCGACGCCTCGCGCATCGTCGGCTGGCTGCAGGCGTCGACGCCGCAGAACGCCGCGCCCGAGCGGCGCGATCTCTGGCACGAGCCGTGGGCGTTCGCGCTCGTCGTGCTGCTGTTGGCTGCGGAGTGGATCCTGCGTCGTCGCTGGGGGCTGCGATGACGCGCCGCGATGACTGTAGGGCGACCCTTTCAGGGTCGCCGGTCGGGGGGCCTGAAAGGCCCGCCCTGCTTCTCCTGTTTCTCGCGTTGTCGCTCATGCTCTGCGCCTCGCCAGTAATCGCCGGCGATCGCTACGCCCTCGTCGTCACCGGCGCGTCGGGCGGCGATGCCTACGCCGAGAAATACACGACGTGGCGCACGGCGATGACGAGGATCCTGCGCGACAAGTTTCATTATCCGCCGGAGCGCGTCGTCGTCCTCGCCGAGACCGAGAGCGACGGCGTGCAGAAGGCGACGCGCGAGAACGTGCAGCGCGCGCTCGGCGACTTCCGCAGGCGTCTGTCGAAAGACGATCAGCTGCTCGTCCTGCTGATCGGCCATGGAACGTCGCTCGACGGCGACGAAGCGAAGTTCAATCTCGTCGGGCCCGATCTGACGGCGTCCGAGTGGGCGGATCTCGTCAAGCCGATTCCCGGCCGCGTCGTGTTCGTCAACACCACCGGCGCCAGCTTTGCGTTCCTTCGCAAGCTCGCCGGCCGCGGCCATGTCGTGCTGACGGCCACCGACTCCTCCGCGCAGCAGTTCGAGACCGTCTTCGCCGAGTACTTCGTGAAGGCGTTCGACGCGCAGGGCGCGGACGTCGACAAGAGCGGCCGCGTGTCGATCTGGGAGGCGTTCAGCTTCGCGAGCGCCGGCGTGCGCGCGTGGTTCGAGCAGAAGGGGACGCTGCCCACCGAGCGTGCGCTGCTCGACGACACCGGCGCCGGCATCGGCCGCGAGGTGCAGAACCCCAGCAGCACCGACGGCGCCGTCGCGCGCACGACCTACATCGAGCCGGAGGCGCCGCTCGCGATCCCGACCGACGCCGCGCAGGCCGCGCTGGTGCGCCGCCGCGCCGACCTCGAATCGCAGCTCGAGGAGCTGAAGGCCCGCAAGGAGCAGATGCCGCCGGATCAGTACGATGCGGAGCTCGAGAAGATCCTCGTCGAGATCGCCCGCATCGGCGCCCAGTTGCGCACGAAGTCGTAGGCGGCGAGAAGCAGCAGACTGCCGTCTCTGCGAATCCGGCGCCCGCGACAGTCCTGGACCGGGTGTCGTTTCTTCGTATCACGCAGTGTCCGGCTTTAGGCTACAGACGACACTGACCAACGATGTCAGATCAACCCGGCTGATTTCGACGAATCAGCCAGCCGTACATGAAACCCGAGATCGATCCTGGAATCGCGAGCGAGTACAGACTGAGCGATTGTCCCGCGTGGGGTACTCGCCAACGCCGACGATACGTGCGAAGACGATCATGCCGATGGGAGCGATCACGGCGCCGATGGCCGATGGCACCGTGAGCCGCGGCTGGTTCAGTCGGCCCAACAGCCACATCACGGGGACGAAGAGCATGATTTCAGTCGCGTAACTCAGCGCCATCACCCACGCCGCGATGAAGAGCACGGCATAGATTGGCAATCGCTGTCCACTCCAGATCGCGAGGATGATCAGCGCGATGCCCGGCAGAGGCGCGATGAGGCATGCGCGAAGGATTTGGTTCATGTGCGTTCCGGGCGTCCCGGCTGAATCGCTGGTGGTAGTATTACTCGTAAGAGTAATACCATGCGCATCACCACGAAGGGTCAGGTCACCATTCCGCAGGCGATACGCGAACGCCTCGGCCTCCTGCCGTACAGCGAAGTGGAGTTCGACGTCGTCGGCGACAGCGTGCGTATCCGCAAGAAGAGGGGCAGCAAGACCCGCGGTCAAAAGTTACTCGAGTTGATGCGACGGGCAAAGCCAAAGCCCGGCCTGACCACCGATCAGCTCATGGCCTTGACGCGCGGCGACGACTGATTGCCGTACACACTGGTCGACTCCAACGTGCTCTTCGACTATTTCAGCGAAGACGAAGAGTGGCTCGATTGGTCTGCCGCCATGATCCAGCGCGCTGCCGACGGCGGCGGCGTCGCAATCAACGCAATCATCTATGCCGAAGTGTCGGTACGTTTCGAGACGATCGAGGAAGTGAATCTCGTCCTGCCGTCGGATTATTTTCTGCGCGCCGTGATTCCGTGGGAAGCCGCGTTTCTTGCCGGGAAGGCCTTTGACGCGTATAAGCGGCGTGGCGGCGCGAGACGCTCGCCGCTGCCCGACTTCTTCATCGGCGCACACGCGGCGGTGAGCGGCATGACGCTCCTCACGCGCGATCCGCGCCGCTACCGCGCCTACTTCCCGAAGCTGCGTCTCGTCTGCCCGTGATCACAAATTCCAAATTCCAAATTCTTAATTCGCGCTCTCAGTAGTACTCCCGCGGTTCCCAGGGATCCAGCTGCCGCTTCCGGAACACGAACACGCCGCCGACCCCGACGACGAATCCGACCACGTGCGCGGCGAAGGCGACGCCGCCGCTGCCGTGCGACGCGGCGGTGACGGCGACCGTCCCCGCGCTGAACAGCTGCATCAGGAACCAGAATCCGAGGAGGAAAATCGCCGGCAGCTCGACGATCTGGATGAAGATCCAGGGGATCAGCGTCAGCACGCGCGAGTGCGGGTAGAGCACGAAGTACGCGCCCATCACGCCGGCGATCGCGCCGCTCGCGCCGATCGTCGGCAGCATCGACTCCGGATCGACCGCCACCTGCCCCAGCGCCGCCGCCGCGCCGCACAACAGATAGAAGACGATGAAGCGGCCGTGCCCGACGCGGTCCTCGACGTTGTCGCCGAAGATCCACAGGTACCACATGTTGCCGATCACGTGCGACCAGCTTCCGTGCAGGAACATCGACGTGATGAGCGTCGGCCACGCGAAGTACGCCGGGACGACGCCGAAGGTCGCGAGGAACTGGTTGAGATCCTCGTGCGGCAGCGACACCTCGAACAGCCACGCCAGCGCGTTCAACCCGATGATCGTGACCGTGATGTAGGGGGTCGTTCGGGACGGAATGACGTCCCGGAGCGGGATCATTCGGACATTCTACCCGGCCGGGTAGCAGGTCGCTGAAAGGCAGCGACCTGAAGTCGGAAGTAAAAAGTTGGAACTGAAAAGTTCGGAATTGGCCGGATTCCACCGAACTTCTAACTTCTAAGTTTTCACTTTTAACTTCAGGCTGCGTTTTTCAGCAGCCTGCTAGAATCCCTCGTCATGACTCCGAAGGCGCAGCGTCTCGTGGCGGCGGCGGCAGTATGCGCGGCGGCGGCGTGGATCGGCGGCATCGGCCGCGCGCAGCAGCCGGCGGCGGCCGGCGGCGAATGGCGATCTTACGCCGGCGATCTCCGCAACCATCACTATTCGCCGCTCGATCAGATCAACGCGGCCAACTTCAACGCGCTCGAGATCGCGTGGCGCTTCAAGACCGACTTCCTCGGCCCGCGCCCCGAGTTCAAGCTCGAAGGCACGCCGTTGATGGCGAACGGCACGCTCTACACCACCGGCGGCACGAGGCGCGCCGTGGTCGCGCTCGACGCGGCTACGGGCGAGCTGAAATGGATGCACGCCGAGCACGAGGCCGCGCGCGCCGCCGCGGCGCCGCGCCAGCTCTCCGGGCGCGGCGTCGCGTACTGGACCGACGGCCGCGACGAGCGGATCCTCTACATCACCACCGGCTACCGCCTCGTCGCGCTCGACGCCCGCACCGGCGCACGCATCCCGTCGTTCGGCGACGACGGCATCGTCGATTTGAAGGTCGGCGCCGTCTTCGGCAGGGAACAGCCGATCGATCTGGTGACTGGAGAGATCGGCGTCCACTCGACGGCGGCGATCACGCGCGACGGCGTCGTGATGGTCGGCTCGGCGTTCCTCGAAGGCGGCACGCCGAAGACGCACAACAACACGAAAGGGCTCGTCCGCGGCTTCGACGTGCGCACCGGCCGCCGCCTGTGGACCTTCAACACGATTCCGCGTCCCGGCGAGTTCGGCAACGACACGTGGGAGAAGGAATCGTGGGCCGTGAACGGCAACGTCGGCGTGTGGAACCAGATTGCCGCCGACGAGGAGCTCGGGCTCGCGTATCTCCCTGTCGAGACGCCGAGCTCGGATTTCTACGGCGGCCTCCGGCCCGGCAACAACCTCTTCGCCGAGAGCATCGTCGCGATCGACTACAAGACCGGCGTACGCAAGTGGCACTACCAGCTCGTGCACCATCCGATCTGGAACATGGACATCGCGGCGGCGCCGATCCTCGTCGACCTCACCGTCGGCGGACGGCCCGTGAAAGCGGTCGCCGTGATGGGCAAGCAGGCGATGATCTACGTCTTCAACCGCCTCACGGGCGAGCCGATCTTCCCGATCGAGGAGCGGCCCGTGCCGCAGTCCGATGTGCCTGGCGAGAAGACGTCGCCGACGCAGCCGTTTCCGACGAGGCCGCCGGCGTACGACTACCAGGGCGTGACGATCGACAACGTGATCGACTTCACGCCGGAGCTCCACGCGGAGGCGCTGAAGATCGCGTCGCGCTACAAGCTGGGGCCGATCTTCACGCCGCCGCCGGTGAGCCGCGCCGAGGGGCCGCTCGCCGGCTTCAGATCCTCGGGCGGCACGAACTGGCCCGGCGGCTCGTTCGATCCCGACACGCACATCGCGTACGTCCCGTCCTTCACGTCGTTCCCGATCCTCGGGCTGCTGCCGCCGCCGAGCAAGGAGTTCTCCGATCTGCCGTACGTCTCCGGCAACGCGCTCACCGGCGTCCGCTACGTGTCGGGTCCGGGGGAAAACGTCGGCGCCGATGCGCCGGCGCGAGCCACCGGCGCGCCGACGGCGACGACCAACGACGGCGCGGTGAACGCGAACGCGTCGCCGCAGGGGCTGCCGCTCCTGAAGCCGCCCTACGGCAGAATCACGGCGATCGATCTCGATCGCGGCGAGTTCGTGTGGCAGGTGGCGCACGGCGAGACGCCCGACAGCGTTCGCAACCATCCGGCGCTGAAGGGGGTCGCCGTTCCGCGGACGGGGCAATCGGGCGCCGTCGGCGCGCTCGTCACGAAGACGCTCGTGATTGCCGGCGATCCGCTCGCGACGACCGTGTCCGGGCGGCCGCGCGGCGCGATGCTGCGCGCCTACGACAAGGCGACCGGCAAAGAGGTAGGCGCCGTCTACATGCCGGCGCAGCAGTCGGGCACGCCGATGACCTATGCGATTGGCGGCCGGCAGTACATCGTCGTCGCCGTGAGCGGCGGCAATTACTCCGGCGAGTACCTTGCGTTCATACCACCAGGGAGGCAGCGATGAGGAACGTGATGCTGGCGGCGATGGCGGCGGCGTGCGTGGCGGCCTCGATGGCGGCGCAGGGTGATCCGCAGCCGACGTGCAGGATGTGTCCGGGTACGTACATCCCGAAGGACGAGGTCGACGCGTATGTGAAGAAGGCGATCGCGGAGAAGCTCACCGATCAGCAGGTGCGCGACGTCGAGATCGGGAAGGCGCACATCGGCATCGGCGTGGTGCACCGGGGCAAGCTCGCGTCGCCCGCGCCGGAATCGGTCGCCGAGCACGATCAGGTCAGCGAGGTGTACCACATCATCGAGGGCGCGGCGACGCTGATGCTCGGCCCCGACATCGTCGGCGCAAAGCGCCGCCCCGCGACGCTCGAGACGGTGCGCCTCTTCAACGGGCCGGGCAGCAACGGCGCGTCAATCAGAAACGGCGTCTCCTACGATCTGAAGGCCGGCGACGTGGTCGTCATCCCGGCGGGAACGGGCCACTGGTTCACGAAGATCGACGACCACGTCACGTACCTGATGGTACGGATCGATCCCGACAAGGTGACGCCGGTCAAGGGCGAAGCCGACTCGAAGGCGTATCTGTCGAAGCCGCATTCGTCGCAGCAATAGAGACTGCCTTTATTTCCAGGCGGTCTGCGATTCGTAGCTCTTGCCCGTGAGGTCCTTCGCGGCGGCGCGGACACTGCGCGGCCTGATCAGGCGCAGGTTCAGCGACGTGCCGTCGCGGCTCGCGAAGTTGTTGACCGGCACGTCGCGCTTCTGGCCGGCTTCGATTCGCGTGATGAGATACGTGTAGGGCGCCGACGGCGTCTGAATCGTCGTCGTCAGATCGAGCAGCGGCGTGCCGGCGCGGTTCTCGATCGTGATGAACATCGAGCTCGTCTCGATGCCGATCGAGGCGTCGGCCGCCTGCACGGTCTCTTTGTCCTGAGCGCACGCCGTCAACGAGAAGGTGAGAGCCGCCAGCGCGAGTGAGCCGGCAGCACGCAGTAGGAGGGAACGCATCGCGAGCCTCCGCAGGAACGCTCCTGCATCCACGGTGTTTGCGGTCGGCGGATGTGCCGCACACTCTACTCCGGGCCTGCGGCCGAATCAATGCGGATTGCGGATTGCGGATTGCGGATTTATTGAGGATTGCGGAGTGCGGATTGCGGATTATTGCGGATTTCCGATTGCGGATTATGGATTGTGGGTTGTGGATTGTGGATTGTGGATTTAGCGCGGATCGGCCAGTCCGCAATCAATCCGCAATCCGTATTCCGAAATTCACTCCGCACTCCGCACTCCGCACTTCGCAATCAATCCGCACTCCGCACTCCGCAATCCGCATTACACCCCGTGTCCGTAGCCGATCGCTTCGACCTGATGCCCCGGCGTCGCCGCGCTCGACGACGAGGGCGTGCGGACGCGATCGATGATCCGGCGCAGATCGCCGTCGCCGATCGCCTTGCGGTGCTCGCCGAGCGAGATGACGGCGCGGTACACCTCGCCGATCTCGGCGCTCGTCAGCGTGAAGCCGAGCGCCTCGCAGCGCGATTGCACGGCGTGGCGGCCCGAATGCCGGCCGAGGACCAGGCGCGACGCGACGGACTGGCCGACGTCCTCGGGCCGCATGATCTCGTAGGTCCGCGCGTCCTTGAGCACGCCGTCCTGGTGGATGCCGGCCTCGTGCGCGAACGCGTTGCGGCCGACGATCGCCTTGTTCGCCTGCACCGGCTCGCTCGTCAACGACGACAGCAGCTGACTTGCGTCGAAGAGCCGCGGCGACTCGACCGCGGTGTCGTACGGGAAGCGGTCGCCGCGCACGCGCAGCGCCATCACGAGCTCCTCGAGCGACGCGTTGCCGGCGCGCTCGCCGATGCCGTTTATCGAGACCTCCACCTGCCGCACGCCGCCGCGGAGCGCCGCGAGGCTGTTGGCGACGGCCAGGCCGAGATCGTTGTGGCAGTGCGCGCTGAACACCGCGCGATCCGCGTTGGGCACGCGCGCGATGATGTCCGCGAAGAAGGCCTGGATCTCGTCCGGCGTCGCATAGCCGACCGTGTCCGGCAGGTTCACGGTCGTCGCGCCGGCGTCGATCACCGCCTCGATGACGCGGCAGAGGAAGTCGCGATCGCTGCGCGTGGCATCCTCGGCCGAGAACTCGACGTCGCTCGTGAAGCCGCGCGCGAGCCGCACCGCGGCGACCGCCGACTCGAGACACGCCTCGCGCGTCATCCGCAGCTTCGCGCTCAGGTGCAGATCCGAGGTCGCCAGGAACGTGTGAATGCGCGACCGCTCCGCCGGCGCGAGCGCGCGCGCCGCCTCCTCGATGTCCTTCGCCGTCGTGCGCGCCAGGGCGGCGATCACCGGGCGCCGCACGCTCGCGGCGATCTGCCGGACCGCTTCGGCGTCGGCCGGCGACGCAATCGGAAAACCCGCCTCGATGATGTCGACGCCGAGCGCGTCGAGCGAGCGCGCCATCGACAGCTTCGACGGGACGTCCATCGAGAAGCCGGGCGCCTGCTCGCCGTCGCGCAGGGTGGTATCGAATACGACGACGCGGGCTGGAGTGGTCATGCTCGTAGTTGTAGCCGTCCGGGCGTTAGAAGTCAAAGTGATAATCATTACCGAATAATAATCACTTGTTATAAGCTGCCCCGGGCCTGGACATGGACCTGAACGCCCTCAAGATCTTCCTCGCCGTCGCCCAGGAGCGCAGCTTTTCGCGCGCCGCCGCGAAGGTGCACCGCACGCAGCCCGCCGTCAGCCAGGCGGTCCGCCGCCTCGAGCTGGAGCTCGGCGAGCAGCTCTTCGATCGGTCGTCGAAGAACGGCACGCTCACCGAAGCGGGCCGCATGCTGGAGAACTACGGGCAGCGCCTCGTGCGCCTCGCGGAGGAGACCGAGTCGGCCGTCCGCGAGCTGCGCGATCTGCGGCGCGGGCGCGTGCTGATCGGCGCCAACGAGGCGGCGGTGCACACGCTGCTGCCGCTCGTCGCGCGATTCCGCCAGCGCTTCCCGGACATCGTGATCGACGTCCGGCGCGTGCCCGCGCGGCAGATCGCGGTGGAGGTGCAGCAGGGCAGCCTCGACTTCGGCGCGCTGACGTTTCATCCGTCGGAAGAGGGGCTGCTCGAGGTGCCGGTCGGCAGCGACGAGCTCGTGCTGCTCGTGCCGCCGTCGCACGATCTCGCGCATCGCGGTCAGGTGGCGATGGAGGACGTCGCGCGCGAGCCGGTCGTCGCGCACAACGATCCGTCGCCCGCGCGCGAGCGCGTCCTGCGGCTGTTCGAGGAGCACCACGTGCCGCTGCGGATGGTGATCGCGCTCCCGAGCCTCGACGGCATCAAGCGCGCGGTCGAACTGAAGCTCGGCGTGGCGCTGCTGCCGCGGCGCTGCGCGATCACCGAGATCGCGAGCGGACGGCTCGTGGCGCTGCCGGTCAACGGCGTCTCGCGCAAGCGGCAGGTGATGCTCGTCTGCCGCAAGGCGCATCGATCGCACGCGGCGGATGCGTTCCTCGGCGTCGCGCAGGAAAAACCCGCGCGCGCCTCCGCGTAATCCGTCTTATCTCTTGGGCCAGTGCCACGCCGGCCGGCAGTCGTCGCCGGCGACGCTCGTCTGGCCGAACGGCTTCTCGAGCGCGATCGTCCGGCACTCGGGCCGCTCCTGCAGGCTGTCGATGAGCGCGGCCGCGTGCGAGACGACGACCACCTGCGAGCGCTCCGCGGCCTGCGCGATCAGCCGGCCGAGCGCCGGCAGCAGATCGGGATGCAGGCTCGTCTCGGGTTCGTTCAGCACGAGCAGGCCCGGCGGCCGCGGCGTGACGAGCGCCGCCACCCACAGGAGATAGCGGAGCGTGCCGTCGGAGAGCTCCGCCGCCGTCAGCGGGCGCAGCAGGCCGTGCTGCCGCATCTCGATCGAGAACCAGCCCTCGTCCACGCGCACGTCCACGCGTCCGCCCGGAAACGCATCGTCCACGGCGCGATCGAGCGCGTCGGCGTCGCCGATCTGCCGGATGGTCTGCAGCGCCGCGGCGAGATCCGATCCGTCGTGGCTGAGGACGGGCGTGTGCGTCCCGACGTGGCGCATCCGCGCCGGGGCGCCCGCGTCGGTCCGGAAGTGATCGTAGAAGCGCCAGCCGCGCATCTGCTCGCGCAGCGTGAGGAGCTCCGGCGTGTGCCGCGGGTCGGCGCAGTGCGTCATCATGCTGTCGAAGCTCGCGAGGCCGTGCGTCACGATCTCGAAGCGGCCGCCGGCGCCGCGGCTCTGGACGACGGGGCCGCGCCGATCGACGAGCACGGCCGACGGCCGGAGCAGCGCGCCGTGCCAGATGGTCTCGCGCTTGATCTCGGGATCGAGGCTGAAGGCGCCGTTGGAACCCGAGGGCAGGCCGAGATCGATCGCGTAGCTGAAATCGTCGCTGCCGAAGCCGAGGCGCAGGCTCACCGGTTTCTTTCGCCCGCCGCCCTGCACCGGCTGCTCGCCGTGCACGACCGCGCGCGACAACATCTCCGGCCCGGCCCACAGCGTCGACGGAAGCCCGCCTTCGCGCGCGAGCGATGCGATCAGCCGCCCCTGCGCGATGTCCGCGAGGAGGCGCAGCGCGCGATAGAGATTCGATTTGCCGCTGCCGTTCGGACCGGTGACGAGGTTGACCGCGCCCAACGGGACCACGAGATCGCGAAGAGAGCGATATCCGGCGATCGCGAGGGTGCGGAGCATGGTCTCGGTAGCGCAGGGCCTTCAGGCCTGCCAACGGCGGGCAGCCCTGAAGGGCTGCGCTTCCGTAATCTTGAAACCGCGTCTCTCTTCTCAGAACCCGCGAATGTACGGCAGCCGCGCGGCGACCGCCCGCACGTCGTCGAAGCGATCGAGCAGCATGGCGGTCGGATTCCACTGGCCGGAGAGAAACGCGTCGCGCAGCGGCGGCGGCAGCGACGCCTCGATCGCGAGACCGCCGGCGGTGATCCGTCCGGCCGCGACATCGGCGGCGATCGCCGTGTCCGGCGCCGCCTCGACGAGCGCCTGCAGCTTCGCCGCGGCGTCGCGATCGACGGCGAAGCACGGCATGCCGAGCATCGCCGCGTTGCCTTGGAAGATTTCCGAGAACGACTCGCCGACGACGGCGCGGATGCCGAACCGCGAGAGCCCCTGCGGCGCGTGCTCGCGCGACGATCCGCAGCCGAAGTTCGCGTTGACGATCACGATCGACGCGCCCTCGTAGCGCCGATCGTTGAACGGATGCTGCGGATCGGCCGCGCGATCGTCCTCGAAGAGATGCCGTTCGAGTCCCTCGAACGACACCGCGCGCAGGAACCGCGCCGGCATGATGCGGTCGGTGTCGATGTCGTCGCCGCGCAGCGGCAGGCCGCGCCCTTCTACATGGCTGATGGCGGATGGCTGATGGCTCATGTTGCGCTTCCCGCTCGACGCGGGCTGAATCGATGTAGGGCGACCCTTTCAGGGTCGCCGCGGCGAGGCTGAAAGCCTCGCCCTACACACGGCGGCGTCACGCTGGCACCGGGTCGAGCATCTCCCGCACGTCGACGACTTCGCCCGCGATGGCGGCCGCGGCGACCATCGCCGGGCTCATGAGCAGCGTGCGGCCGGTCGGGCTCCCTTGCCGCCCCTTGAAGTTGCGATTCGACGACGACGCCGACACCTGGCGCCCTTCGAGCCGATCGGTGTTCATCCCGAGGCACATCGAGCAGCCGGCGCCGCGCCACTCGAAGCCGGCGTCGATGAACGTCTCGTGCAGGCCGCGCGCTTCCGCCGCCCGCCGCACCGCCTGCGATCCCGGCACGATGAGCGCCTTCACGTGCGGCGCGACCCGGCGCCCGCGGACGACGCGCGCCGCCTCCTCGAGATCCGACAGGCGGCCGTTGGTGCACGACCCGATGAAGGCGACGTCGATGCGCGTGCCGGCGACGCGCGCGCCCGGCCTGAATCCCATGAACGCGAGCGCCTCGTCGTGCGGATCGGCCGCGATCGGCTCGGAGACCGCCACCGACTGCCCCGGGTTGATCCCCCACGTGACGGTCGGCTCGATCGCCGCCGCGTCGAACGCGACACGATCGTCGTACGGCGCGCCGGCGTCCGACGCCATCCCGCGCCACCATTTCACGGCGCGATCGAACGCGTCTCCCTTCGGCGCGTAGCGGCGCCCGCGCAGGAACGCGAACGTCGTCTCGTCGGGGTTGATGTAGCCGATCCGCGCGCCGCCTTCGATCGACATGTTGCAGATCGTCATCCGCTCGTCGATCGACATCGCGTCGATCGTCGCGCCGCCGTACTCGTACGCGTAACCGACGCCGCCCTGCACGCCGAGCCGGCGGATGATCGTCAGGATCACATCCTTCGCGTAGACGCCGCGGCCCAGCCGGCCGTCGACCTCGATCCGCCGCACCTTCAGCGGATCGAGCGCGAGGCACTGCGACGCGAGCACGTCGCGCACCTGCGAGGTGCCGATGCCGAACGCGACGGCGCCGAGCGCGCCGTGCGTGGACGTGTGGCTGTCGCCGCACGCGATCGTCATCGCCGGCTGCGTGAGCCCGAGCTCGGGGCCGATCACGTGCACGATCCCCTGGTCCTCGCTGTCGGGCGCCCACAGGTTGATCCCCGCGTCGCGGCAGTTGCGCTCGAGCGCCGCCGTCATCTCCTCGGCCATCACGTCGAGAAACGGACGCTGCTGCGTGCTGGTCGGCACGATGTGATCGACGGTGGCAAACGTGCGCTCCGGGAACGCCACGCGCCAGCCGTGCTGCCGCAGCATGTCGAACGCCTGCGGCGTCGTTACCTCGTGCACCAGGTGGAGGCCGACGAACAGTTGAGTTTGTCCGCTCGGAAGCGTCCGCACCGCGTGCGCGTTCCAGACCTTTTGAAAAAGTGTGTCAGCCATGAGATGCCGTGAATCCTTGCGACCTCTGCCTTCTTGGCGTTCTTGGATTCCTCTCGGGAACTAGAATACACGGATGGTTCGATTTCGTGGTCGAACCGCCGCCGCGGCGGCGGTTGTCGCGGCAGCGCTCGTGCTCACCGTGAAAGGGCAGACGCCCGCGCCGTCCCTCCACATCGAGAATATCGGACTCTCGGCGGTGGAAGAGAACACCGCGATCTGGAGCGAGGCGCGTCCGGGCGGCCGCGTCGATGCGCTCAAGCGCGCCGCCCGTGAAACCGCGGCCCGCAACAGCCGCGTCGGCGCGTCCGGCCGCTCCTACACGCCGGGCCGCGTGATCGTGCGCTTCCACGACGAGGTGCCGGCCGCCGAGCGCCGCACCGTCGCGCGCCTCGCGTCCGACACCGCGGACATTGCCGCGCGCCCCTCCTACGCCGACTTCGACATCGTCCGCATCGACGTGAACGAAGACGCGGAGGCTGTCGCGGCCGCGCTCGCCGCGCGGCCGCAGGTCGTGTACGCGCAGCCGGCCTACCACATGCATGCGACGATGGTGCCGAACGATCCGAACTACGCGACGCTGCAGTGGAACCTGCCGCTCGTCGACCTGGAGCGGGCGTGGGACATCCAGCCCGCTGGAGCCTCGACGGTGACGGTCGCCGTGCTGGACACCGGCATGGCGTACCGCAGCCTGACGATCACGGTGAACATCCCCGGCTTTCGGAACGCCGGCATCAACTATCCGGCGCTCGGGCCGTCGGTTGTCCCCTACGCCGCCGCGCCGCAGCTCGTCGGCGTCAACGGCGCCAACGCCAGCCGCATCGTCGCGCCGTTCGACATCATCTCGAATGGAGTCGTCCCGCCGCTCGATTTCGAGGGCCACGGCACCCACGTGAGCGGCACCATCGGCCAGCTCACGAACGACAACATCGGCGAAGCCGGCGTCGCGTTCAACGTGAAGCTGATGCCCGTCAAGGTGCTCGCCAGCTTCTGGGACGTGATCTTCGGCAACGCGCCGTTCGAAGGCGGGAGCGACGACGACGTCGCGCGCGGCATCCGGTACGCGGCGGACAACGGCGCGAAGGTGATCAACATGAGCCTCGGCAGCTCCGGACCGCCCGACTGCGCCACGAACCCGAACAGGGACGGCTGCTCGCCGACGATCGAGGCGGCCGTCCGGTACGCCGTCGGCAAGGGCGCGTTCGTCGTCGTCGCCGGCGGGAACGAGTTCGAGGACGTGGATCCCGATTTCGGGCCGAACCCGACGAGCATCCTCGCCGAGATCGCGTCGCGGATCAACGGCGCGGTGTCGGTGGCGGCGGTCGATCCGCAGAAGAATCGCGCGTTCTACTCGAGCACGGGGAGCTACATCGAGCTCGCCGCGCCCGGCGGCACCTCTCGGGGGTTCGGACGCGGCGGCTTCATCTTCCAGCAGACGTTCGATTTCACCTTCACCGATACGTTCGATCCGACCGTCGTCCCGCCGTCGCAGTATCGCGCGCCGCGCTTCGACGTGCTCGCGAACATCGGCATCATCGGCACGTCGATGGCGACGCCGCACGTCTCGGGCATCGCCGCGATGCTCGTGCAGCAGGGCATCACGGACCCGGCGGCCATCGAGGACGCGCTCGAGAAGTCGGCGGTGGACATCGGCACGCCCGGGCGCGACAACTCGTTCGGCTTCGGGCTCGTCGACGCGCGCAACGCGCTGCGCGGGCTGGGGCTCTCGCGATGAAATCGGCGATGGCGGCGGCGATCGTGATCGCGTGCGCGTCGGCGGCGCCTGCGCTCGCGCAGGACGACCCGTCGATCGCGATTCGGCCGTTCGTGTTCGGCAGCGTCCAGTCGTTCACGGCGATCGATACGTTCGACGCGGTCTTCGGCCGCGCCTACGATCCGTTCTACGGCGGCGGCGTGCAGGCCGTTTTCGACGGGAAGTTTTTCGTCGAGCTGTCGGCGTCGCGGTTCCGGCAGACGGGGCAGCGCGCGTTCATCAGCGGCGGGCAGAAGTTCCGCCTCGGGATCCCGTTGACGGCGACGATCGTGCCCTTCGAGGTCACCGGCGGCTACCGTTTCCATTTCTCGCCCCGCGTTCGCCCGTATGTTGCGGCGGGCGTCGGCAGCTATCGATACAAGGAGACGTCGACCTTCAACGACCCGTCGGAGGACGTCGACGTGCGGCATGCCGGCTTCGTGGTGAACGGCGGCGCTGAGTTCCGCGCGCACCGCTGGGTTGGGATCGGCGCCGACATCGAGTACTCGCACATCCCCGGCATCCTCGGCAGCGGCGGCGTCTCGCTGCAGGCGGGGGAGAAGGACCTCGGTGGCGTGTCAGCTCGGCTGAAATTGATCGTCGGACGCTGAACGGCGTATCATCGATCGAATGCTCCAGCGGACGCGCACTCGTCGCGCTCGACTGCTAACGGCCGTCGGCCTCGCGTTGTACGCGTTCGTCCTCGTCACGCTGCCCTTCGAGCATCACGATCTCGTCTGCCACCTCAAGACGCCGCAGCACTGCACGTCGTGCGCCTCGAGCCCGCTCGGCTCGGATCCGCACGCGCTGTCGATGGCCGGCGCCGCGCGCCTTGCTGACGCGGGCTCAGCCGTTGTCCCCGAGCCGACGCTCGAGGGCGCCGTGCTCGCCACTCGCTCCACCGGCCGATCGCCGCCCGCCTCGCTCTAGCGTCCAGAAAACTGGTCTCGCCCGCCGTCCAACGGCGGGCCGCTTGGAGGAGGCGTTCATGCGAACCGTGCGAGTTTCGTGCGCGGTGGTCGTGGCCGTAGCGTTTTCGCTCGGCGCGTCCACGGCGTCGGCACAGGACAGCCCTCAGGTGCTGCGGCAGGACATCGATCAGCTGCGCCGCGACTTCGAGGCGCTCAAGCAGCAGTACGGCGACAGGCTCGCCGCGCTCGAGGCGAAGCTTGCGGCGGCGGAGGGACAGCAGCCGCCCGCGCCCGGCGCGCCGCCGGCGGCCGCCGCTCCCGGCGCGGCGCAGCCGCCGGGCCAGCCTGCGCAGCCGAGCGCGCCGGTACCGGCAGGCGCCGAAGGCGCCGGCGGTCCGAGCGGAGCGCTGCCGGTTTACGGCGCGGCTGTCGCCGGGTCGAAGGTCTTCAACCCGGACATGGCCGTCATCGGCGATTTCCTCGGCGCCGCCGGCCGCAATCTGACCGATCCGCAGCCGTCGCTCCAGATGCACGAGTCGGAGGCGTCGTTCCAGGCGATCGTCGACCCGTACGCGCGCGCCGATTTCTTCATCTCGTTCGGCGAGTCGGGCGTCGATCTCGAGGAGGGCTTTCTGACGCTGACGTCGCTGCCGGGCGGGCTGCTGACAAAGGTGGGCAAGATGCGCGCGGCGTTCGGGAAGGTGAACACGCTGCACAACCACGTGCTGCCGTGGACCGATCGTCCGCTCGTGACGCGCAATCTGGTCGGCGGGGAAGACGGGATCGACGATGCGGGGATCTCGGTGGCGCGGCTGATCCCGAACCCGTGGATCTTTCTCGAGGCGACAGGTCAGGTGTTCCGCGGCGATTCGGACGAGCTCTTCAAGGCGTCGCATCGCGGCGACCTGAGCTACGTCGGCCACCTGCGCGGCTATCAGGACATCACCGAGTCGAGCAACATCGATCTCGGCTTCTCGTACTCGCGCGGCCACAACGACGCCGCCGTCGCCGACAACATGCCGGACAGCTTCACGACGCAGCTGTACGGCGTCGACGCGACGTTCCGGTGGCGGCCGCTCCAGCGATCGATTTACCACTCCTTCGTCGGACGGACGGAATGGATCTGGAGCCGCCGCGATCAGCTCGACGCGCTGCAGAAGGCGAGCGGCTTCTACGTGTCGGGCGACTATCAGTTCGGGCGGCGCTGGTTCGGGGGCGTGCGGCTGGATCGCTCCGACCGCGCGACCGACGCGTCGCTCACCGACACGGGGGGCTCGCTCATCCTCACGTACTGGCCGAGCGAGTTCAGCCAGGTCCGCGCGCAGTATCGGCGGACGAACTATGCGCTCGCCGAAAGCGCGAACGAGCTGCTCTTCCAGTTCCAGTTCTCTATCGGCGCGCACGGCGCGCATCCGTTCTGATGATCGCGGCTCTCGGTACGGGTTCGATGATGTATGTAGGGCGGCCCTTTCAGGGCCGCCAGGCGAGGCTGAAGGCCTCGCCCTACACAATCTGAGGTTCGTTATGAAATACATAGTGCTCATAGCTGCGGCGCTGGCGATTGCGGCGCCGGTTTCGGCGCAGGGAAAACTCAACGTCGTCGCGGCGACTGAAGATCTCGCGTCGATTGCGCGCGAGGTGGGGGGCGATCGCGTGGCGGTGGAATCGATCGCGCGCGGCTATCAGGATCCGCATTTCGTCGAGGCGAAACCGAGCTTCATCCTGAAGCTGCAGCGCGCCGACGTGCTGATCGTCGTCGGGAGGGAGCTCGAGATCGGCTGGCTGCCGCCGCTCACCCAGCAGAGCCGCAACGCGAAGATCCAGCCGGGCGCCGACGGCTACCTCGACGCGTCGCTGCAGGCGCAGATTCTCGAGATACCGACGGGGCAGATCACCCGCGCGATGGGCGACGTCCACCCGCTCGGCAACCCGCATTACTGGCTCGACCCGGAGAACGGCAAGCGGATCGCGAAGCAGATCGCCGACAAGTTCTCGGCGCTGCGGCCGAACGACCGCGCGGCGTTCCAGCAGCGGCTCGCCGATTTCACGACGCGGCTCGATACGGCGGAAAAGGGCTGGCTGGCGAAGATGGCGCCGTACAAGGGCACCAAGATCGTCGCCTACCACCGGTCGTTTCCGAACTTCGCCGATCGGTTCGGCCTCGACATCATCGGCTACGTCGAGCCGCGGCCCGGCATCCCGCCGACGCCGCAGCACACGCTCGATCTCATCAACGAGATGAAGCGACAGAACGTGAAGCTCGTGCTCGTCGAGCCGTACTTCGATCTGAAGACGCCGAACGCGATCGGCCGCGAGACCGGCGCAGAAGTGCTCGTGATGCCCCCGTCGGTCGGGGGCGTGAAGGAGGTCACCGACTACTTCAAGCTGTTCGACTACGACATCAACCTGCTGATCGAGGCGATCAAGAAAGTCGGAGCGAAGTGATGCTCGACGCGTCGATGCTCGCATTCCTGCTGCCGCCGTTCGTCGCGAGCCTGATCCTCACGGGGATCCACGCCTATCTGGGCGTGCACGTGGTCGAGCGCGGCGTCATCTTCGTCGATCTGTCGCTCGCGCAGATCGCGGCGCTCGGCGGGACGATCGCGATCCTGCTCCCGGTCTCCGGCGGCGATCCGCACGCGCCGGTCGTCTACTGGATCAGCCTCGCGTTCACCTTCCTCGGCGCGTTCATCTTCTCGATGATCCGCGTCAAGCGCGCGCGCATCCCGCAGGAGGCGATCATCGGCATCTGCTATGCCGTCGCCTCGGCCGCGGCCATTCTCGCGATGAGCAAGGCGACCTCCGAGAGCGAGCACCTGAAGGACATGCTCGTCGGCAACATTCTCGCGGTGTCGTGGGCCGAGGTGGCGAAAACGGCGGGGCTGTACGGCGCGATCGGCCTCTTTCACTACATCTTCCGCCAGCAATTCCTGGCGATCTCGCTCGACCATAGCCGCACCCACACGCACGGCCGGTCGGTGCGGTTCTGGGACTTCCTCTTCTACGCGTCGTTCGGCTTTGTCGTCACCTCGTCGGTGGCCATTGCCGGCGTGCTGCTCGTGTTCTGCTACCTGATCGTGCCGTCGGTCGCCGCGATGCTCTACGCGGAGTCGGTGGGCCGCCGGCTCGCGATCGGCTGGACGATGGGGACCGTCGTCTCCGCGCTCGGCGTGTACGCGTCGCTGATGATGGATCTGCCGACGGGTGCGACGATCGTCTGCACCTTCGGCGTCGCGTTGATTATCATGGCGCTCGTACGGCCGATCGTGCAGGGCGCGCGGCGCCCGATCGCCGCCGATCCCGTCCAATGAAGTGCCGCAACTGCGGCGCCGAGATCGCCGACAAGGCCCTCATCTGCTACCGGTGCGGCACGGCGACTACGGAGGCGAAATACCAGCCGGCGCCCCTTCCGCGCGGCGGCTCGAGGTCGGGTCTTGTGGCGACGGCGATCGCGCTCGCGCTGATTGCCGTCCTCTTCGTCGTGATGGGCCGCGTCGCGGTCGGAGAGACGTCGCAGTACGTGCGCTACGCCGCCGTCGCGCTGGCGGTGATGATCGTGGCGCTGCGCGCCTACGCGCGCCGCAGGCGCTGACCCACGCGAGCCGCCGTTCCGGGATGTAGGGCGACGCTTTCAGGGTCGCCGGACTCACCCTACGTGTTTGGCAACGCGCTCTGCGATAATCGATCGATGCTGACGGCCGTGCGCGGCCGGTTGACGGCGCTCCGGCAGCCCGTGCGGGCCGCGCGGATCGCCCGCGGCCTCTGGATCCTCTGGGCCGTCGTCGTCTGGAACGTCGTCTTCGATCGCGTGATCGTCGTGGCGGGCCGCAGCTTTGTGGCCGCCGCCGGACGCGCCGTCGTGGAGCGCGCGCCGCGCCCGAACATGGACGACTACATGCGTCCGGCGGTCGCGCGCGGCCTCTGGATCGCGAGCGCTGCCGCCGGCGTCGTCCTCGTCATCGGCCTCGCATCGGTGCGCGCCGCTTCTCACAGGTGACTCCGTGGCCATCGCGCCCCATCCGCTGATCTACGACTGGAACCACGACGCCGTCGCCGCCGGGCCGTCGCGGCCGGTCGCGATGCTCGACGACGAGACGCTGCGCGACGGGCTGCAGTCGCCGTCGGTGCGCAATCCGACGATCGACGAGAAGATCGACATCCTGCACCACATGGACGCGCTCGGCATCGACACCGCCGACATCGGGCTGCCGGGCGCGGGCCCGAGGGTGGCGCGCGACGTCGAACGGCTCGCCCGCGCGATCGCCGACGGCCGCCTGAAGATCCGCGCCAACTGCGCCGCCCGGACGATGGTCGCCGACATCGCCCCGATTGCGGAGATCCAGCAGCGTACCGGCATCCCGATCGAGGTCGGCGCGTTCATCGGATCGAGCCCGATCCGCCAGTACGCCGAAGGGTGGACGCTCGACTTCCTGCAGAAGACCACCGAGGACGCGCTCGGCTTCGCGGCGAAGGAGGGGCTCACCGTCATGTACGTGACGGAGGACACGACGCGCGCCGATCCCGGCTCGCTGCGCCGTCTGTTCACGACGGCGATCCGCGCGGGCGCGACGCGGGTCTGCGTCGCCGACACCGTGGGCCACGCGACGCCGAACGGCGCGAAGGCCGTCGTCGGCTTCGTGAAGGCGCTCGTCGACGAGCTCGGCGTCGATGTCGGGATCGATTGGCACGGGCACCGCGATCGCGGCTTCGGCGTCGCGTCGAGCATCGCGGCGCTCGAGGCGGGCGCGACGCGGCTGCACGGCGCGGCCCTCGGCATCGGCGAGCGCTGCGGCAACACGTCGATCGATCTGCTGATGGTGAACCTCGTGATGATGGGGTATCGCGACAACGATCTGTCGACGCTGCCCGCGTACGCCGAGGCGGTGGCGCGCGCCTGCGACGTCCGCATCGCGCCGAATTATCCCGTGGTCGGCGCCGACGCCTTCCGCACCGCCACCGGCGTGCACGCCGCGGCCGTCGTGAAGGCGTTCCGCAAGAACGATCGCGCGCTGATGGACGCCGTCTACGCCGCCGTGCCGGCGAGCCTCGTCGGCCGGCAGCAGGAGATCGAGGTGGGCCCGATGTCGGGGCGATCGAACGTGATCTTCTGGCTCGAGAGCCGCGGCCTGCCGTCGACCGACGAGGTCGTCGATCGCGTGTTCGCGGCGGCGAAGGCGTCGAACCGCACCCTCACGCACGAGCAGGTGCAGAGCATCGTCGGCGGCGACGCGAAGCTCAAGCCCGCCGGCGCGAAGCTGCACACGGCGCGGCGGAAGGGATTCTGACACTGGCAAGGCAGGAGGGCAGAAAGGCAGAAAGGCAGGAATTCAAGGCAGGAAGGCAGAAGGCGGGAACGACGAAGGCTGGAGGGTAGAAGGTTGAAAGGCAGCCTTCAGCCGTCGATCCTTCATCCCTCACGATCATCGTAGAGACATCAGCAGACAATTCGGCCCGCCGCGCGTGTCAGAATAAAAGTTCGCATGTGGATAGTTCGGATCGCACTGAATAGGCCGTACACGTTCGTCGTCCTGGCACTCCTGATTCTGGGCATCGGCCCTCTCACCATCGCGCGGACGCCGACCGACATCTTCCCGAACATCGACATCCCGGTCGTGTCGGTGATCTGGAATTACGGCGGCCTGTCGGCGCAGGAGATGGCCGACCGGATCATCTCGAACTTCGAGCGCTCGCTGACGACGGCGGTGAACGACATCGAGCACATCGAGTCGACGTCGCTGCGCGGGATCTCGGTCGTGAAGGTCTTCCTGCAGCCGGGCGCGAAGATCGATCTGGCGGTCGCGCAGGCCACCGCCGTCTCGCAGGCGATGCTGCGGCAGGCGCCGGCCGGCACGACGCCGCCGTTCATCATCACCTACAACGCGTCGAGCGTCCCGATCATCCAGCTCGCGCTCTCGGGCCGCGGCCTGTCCGAACAGCAGCTGTTCGACCTCGGCGTCAACTTCATCCGGCCGCAGCTCGCCACCGTGTCGGGCGCCGCGATCCCGTATCCATACGGCGGCAAGCAGCCGCAGATCCAGGTGGATCTCGATCCCGCCGCGCTGCAGGCGCAGCACCTCGCGCCCGCCGACGTCGTCAACGCGATCGCGCAGCAGAACCTGATCCTGCCGTCGGGCACCTCGAAGATCGGATCGTTCGAGTACGACGTGGACCTGAACGCGAGCCCGCGCACCGTCGCCGAGCTCAACGATCTGCCGATCAAGACGGTCGGCACGACGCCGATCTACATCCGGGATGTGGCGCATGTGCGGAACGGATCGCCGCCGCAGACCAACATCGCGCGCGTGGACGGGCAGCGCGCCGCGCTGATGGTGATTCAGAAGACGGGCAACGCGTCGACGCTCGACGTGATCGCGAACATCAAGGCGGCGGTCGCGAAGGTGCTGCCGGGGCTGCCGCCGAATCTCGAGGTGAAGCCGCTCGCCGATCAGTCGCTGTTCGTGCGCGCGTCGATCCAGGGCCTCCTGCGCGAGGCGGTCGTCGCCGCCTGCCTGACCGCGCTGATGATCCTCGTCTTCCTCGGCAGCTGGCGCAGCACGCTCATCATCGCCGTCTCGATTCCGCTCTCGATCCTCAGCTCGATCATCGCGCTGAGCGCGCTCGGCGAGACGATCAACATCATGACGCTCGGCGGCCTCGCGCTCGCCGTCGGCATCCTCGTCGACGACGCGACGGTCGCGATCGAGAACATCAACTGGCACCTCGAGCAGGGGAAAGACCTCGAGCCGGCGATTCTCGACGGCTCGCAGCAGATCGCGATTCCGGCCTTCGTCTCCACGATCTGCATCTGCATCGTCTTCGTGCCGATGTTCTTCCTCACCGGCGTGGCGCGCTACCTGTTCGTCCCGATGGCCGAAGCGGTCGTCTTCGCGATGCTCGCGTCCTACGTCCTCTCGCGGACGCTGGTGCCGACGATGGCGAAGTACCTGCTGCACGCGCACGAGGACGTCCACGCCGCGACGCGCAGCCGCAACCCGTTCGTGCGGCTGCAGCACGCGATCGACAACGGCTTCATGCGCATCCGCGACGGCTACCGCGGCGTGCTCGAGCAGGCGGTCGCGAGCCGCCGCCTGTTCGCGCTCCTCTTCTTCGCCGGCTGCGTCGCCTCGCTGCTCCTCGTCCGCTGGGTCGGCGAGGACTTCTTCCCGGCGGTGGACAGCGGCCAGTTCAAGCTGCACCTGCGCGCGCCGACCGGCACGCGCATCGAGGAGACCGCGGCTCTCTGCGACCGCGTCGAGCAGGCGATCCGCGAGGTGATTCCACCGAACGAGATCGTCAGCGTCATCGACAACATCGGGCTGCCGTACAGCGGCATCAACCTGTCGTACACCAACTCGGCGCCGATCGGATCGTCGGACGCCGACATCCTCGTCTCGCTCTCGTCCGATCACCACCCGACCGACGAGTACGTCCACGATCTGCGGCGGAAGCTGGCGCAGGAGTTTCCCGGCGTCCTCGCGTCGTTCATCCCGGCCGACATCGTGACGCAGATCCTCAACTTCGGCCTGCCGGCGCCGATCGACGTGCAGATCGTCGGGCGCAACGTGGAGGCGAACCGCCGCTTGGCCGCGTCGCTCGTGACCAGGCTCGCGCAGGTGCCGGGCATGGTCGATCTGCGCGTGCACCAGGCGTTCAACCAGCCGCTGCTGCATCTGGACGTCGACCGCACGCGCGCCGTGCAGACCGGCTTTACCCAGCGCGACGTCGCCAACAACCTGCTCATCTCGCTGTCGGGCAGCGCGCAGGTGACGCCGACCTTCTGGCTGAATCCGGCGACCGGCGTGAGCTACACGATCGCGACGCAGACGCCGCAGTACAAGATCGACTCGCTGCAGGACATCGGCAACATCTCGCTCGTCGGCGGCACCGCGCAGAGCGGTCCGCAGGTCCTCCAGGCGCTCGCGTCGGTGTCGCGCGAGGCGCACCTCGCCGTCGCGTCGCACTTCAACGTGCAGCCGGTGATCGACATCTTCGGCGCGGTCCAGGGGCGCGATCTCGGCGGCGTCGCGCGCGAGATGCAGCCGATGCTGAACGCGGCGGAGAAGGATCTGCCGCGCGGATCGCAGATCGTCGTCCGCGGCACGGTGGAGACGATGACGTCGTCGTTTGTCGGCCTGCTCGCCGGCCTCGCGCTCGCCGTCGTCCTCGTCTATCTGCTCATCGTCGTGAACTTCCAGTCGTGGCTCGACCCGTTCATCATCATCTCGGCGCTGCCGGCGGCGCTCGCCGGGATCGTGTGGATCCTGTTCCTGTCGCACACGACGATCAACGTGCCGTCGCTCACCGGAGCGATCATGTGCATGGGCGTCGCGACGGCGAACAGCATCCTCGTCGTCTCGTTCGCGAAGGACCGGTTCGCCGCGGGGCAGTCGGCGGCCGACGCCGCCGTCGAGGCGGGGTTCACGCGCTTCCGGCCGGTGCTGATGACCGCGCTCGCGATGATCATCGGCATGGTGCCGATGGCGCTCGGCCTCGGCGAAGGCGGCGAGCAGAACGCGCCGCTCGGCCGCGCCGTGATCGGCGGGCTGACGTTCGCGACGGTCGCGACGCTGTTCTTCGTGCCCGTGGTGTTTGCGCTGCTGCATAAGTCCAGCGCGCATCAGCCATGACGGAGACTCGATGACGAAGGGACCAATTGTCGGCGCGGTCGCGCTCCTGCTCGCCGTCGGCGCCGTCGTGTGGGGCGTCACGACGCGCACGCGCGCGCTCGCCGTCGTCACGCAGGAGACGCGCGAGATGGCGGTGCCCGCCGTCGCCGTCGTGACGCCGGAGCGCGGCGCGCCGAAGGAAGAGATCGTCCTGCCCGGCACGATCCAGGCGTTCACCGACGCGCCCATGTACGCGCGCACCAACGGCTACCTGCGGAAGTGGTACGCGGACAGCGGCGCGCACGTCCGCGCCGGGCAGCTCCTCGCCGAGATCGACACGCCCGAGCTCGATCAGCAGCTGCAGGCGGCGCGCGCGGACCTCGCGACGGCGCAGGCCAACGCGCGCCTGGCGCAGACGACGGCGGAGCGGTATCGCGATCTGATCAGGAGCGACTCGGTCTCCCGCCAGGATCTCGACAACGCGAACGGGACTCTCGAGGCGCGCGAGGCGGCCGTCGAGTCGGCGCGCGCGAACGTCCGCCGGCTCGAGCAGCTGCAGTCGTTCCGCCGCATCGAGTCGCCGTTTGCCGGCGTCGTCACGGCGCGCAACACCGACATCGGCGCGCTGATCGACTCGGGCAGCAACGCGAAGGAGCTGTTTCACGTCGCCGCGGTGAACCGGCTGCGCGTCTTCGTCAACGTGCCCGAGGTCTACTCGCGCGCGGCGCGCGCGGGGCTCGCCGCGGAGCTCACGCTGAAGGAATTTCCGGGCCGGAGCTTCACCGGCACGCTCGCGCGGACGTCGAGCGCGATCGACGTCGCGTCGCGCACGCTGCTCACCGAGATCGACGTCGACAACGCGAAGGGCGAGCTGCTGCCGGGTTCGTACGCGGAGGTGCACATCAAGCTCCCGAGTGCCGCCGCCACGCTGAAGCTGCCGGTGGACGCGCTGATCTTCAAGACCGACGGCCTGCAGGTCGCGACCGTCGACGCGGCCAATCGCGTCGCGCTCGTCACGGTCACCGCCGGACGCGATTTCGGCGACACGGTGGAGATCGTCGCCGGCCTGCGCGGCGACGAACGCGTCGTCGCGAACCCGCCCGATTCGCTCGCGTCCGGGCAGGTCGTCCGCGTCGTCGCGCCCGCCGAGCGCGGCGCGGGCCAGCCGTGATGCGCGGCGCGCGCGCCGCCGCCGCGCTGCTCGCGCTCGCGTGTACCGCGTGCGCGCCGAAGATCAAGTACGAGGCGCCGGCGGCGCCGACGGCGCCGGAATTCAAGGAGAACGCCGACTGGAAGCCGGCGCAGCCGCGCGACGCCGACGTCCGCGGCCCGTGGTGGGACGTCTTCGGCGATGCGACGCTGGCGTCGCTCGAGCAGCGCGTCGACGTCTCGAACCAGACGCTGAAGATTGCCGAAGCCCAGTTCGCGCAGGCGCGCGCCCTCGTCCGAGGCGCGCGCGCCAACCGCTTCCCGCAGGTGACCGCGGCGCCCTCCGCGAGCACGGCGCGATCGTCGGCGAATCGCGCGGTCGCCACGTTCCACGATCCGTTCACCGACATCGTCGTGCCGCTCGACGCGTCGTACGAGGCGGACGTCTGGGGCCGCCTGCGCGGCATCGTCGAGGCGAGCCGGACGGCGGCGCAGGCGACCGCCGCGGATCTCGAGACAGCGCGCCTCAGCCTGCACGCGGAGCTCGCCATCGACTACTACGCGCTGCGCGGCCTCGATCGCGAGCGGCAGCTGCTCGATGCCGCCGTCGACGCCTTCGCGCAGGCGCTCGATCTGACGCAGAACCGGTTTCGCGGCGGGCTCGCGTCCGGCGCCGACGTCGCGCAGGCCGAGACCCAGCTCGAGACAACGCGCGTGCAGGCGGTGGACGTCGGCGTGCAGCGCGCCGCGCTCGAGCACGCGGTCGCGGCACTCGTCGGCGAACCGGCCTCCACCTTCTCGCTGCCGCCTTTGCCGCTCGACGCGGCGCCGCCCGGCGTCCCGGTCGGCGTGCCGTCGGAGCTCCTCGAGCGCCGCGCCGACGTCGCGGCGGCGGAGCGCCGCGTGGCGTCGGCGTTCGCGCAGGTGGGCGTCACGCAGGCGGCGTACTACCCGGTGCTGACGCTGTCGGGGGCCGTGGGATTCGAGAGCAGCTCGTTCGGCAGCCTGCTCTCGTCCGCGAGCGCGTTCTGGAGCGCGGGGCCGGCGGCGCTCGTCAACGTGCTCGACTTCGGCCGGCGGCGCGCGGCGAACGAGCAGGCGCGCGCGGCCTACGACGTCGCGGCCGCCGCGTATCGGGAGACGGTGCTGTCCGCGTTTCGCGAGGTCGAAGATCAGCTCGCCGCGCTGCGCGTCCTCGACCAGGAAGCGACGATCCAGGATCGCGCCGTCGCCGCCGCCGAGCGATCGCTCGCGCTCGCCAACAACCGCTACCGCGGCGGCGTCGCCAGCTACCTCGAGGTGATCACGGCGCAGAGCTTCGCGCTCGGCAACGAGCGCGCCGCGGTGAACCTGCTCACGCGCCGCATGACGGCGACGGTGCTGCTGCTCAAAGGCCTGGGCGGCAACTGGCGCGCCGCGACGCTGCCGACCGTCGCCTCGTCGCGCGAGTGATCACCCTCGATCATTTGCGCGCGGACAGCGTCTTACGCTGTCACGACGAGCAACCGCAGAGCACGCAGAGAACGCAGAGCATTCATTGACGCGGCGCCTGCGCAGCTTTCGAAGCGCCCTCTACACAGCGGCCGCGCGCGAGGCGGACACTTCGTTCGCGCGCTCGCGACAATTGTGCGCGCGTCGTCCGGAGACATGAGCGCGTCGACATGCCGCAAGACAAACCGCGAGAACTTCGTGTCGGCCGCCGTAAGACGCGCAAGCCGCGGGGTGGTGGCCCACCTGGTAGTCAGGAGCGTCACGACAACGGCGCTCCATCCTTCGGCAACAGCTCCGTCGTCGCAGTGACCAAACCGCTTGAACGCATTGTAGACGTGAGACCAATCGGAAAGTTGATCCAGTCCTTCCTCCGCCTTGGCTGCTTCGACATCGCTACATCCACGCGACGATTGCACCGTGCTGGCGTGGGCAGGTGCACCGCAAAGGGCCACGTCAGCAACATCACGATTCCATTTACGTTGCGTCGCCGACAGGGTCGCCTTTGGCTGTGCGTAATCGCATCATCACGTGATCGACCGCCGGCAGCCCTGAAGGGCTGCGCTACCGAATAGCCGATGCCGATCCGGACCAGAAGAGAAAATTGCTCTGCGTTCTCTGCGATCTCTGCGGTTGCTTTCCCGTCACTTCCTCGGGGTCAACTTCACGATCTTCCCCATCTGTCCATCCGTCATGACGTAGAGCGCGCCGTCGGGTCCTTCGCTGACGCCGCGGATCCGGCTGTTGAGATCGGTCAGCAATCGTTCCTCCGCGATCACGCGCGCGCCGTCGAGGACGAGGCGCACGAGCGCCTTTCCCGCGAGCGTCGCAACGAACAGGTTGCCTTCCCACGCCGGGAACAGCTTGCCGGTGTAGAACCCGATGCCGGCCGGCGCGATGTCGGGCGTCCAGAAGTACACCGGCTGCTCCATGCCGTCCTGCGCGGTCTTGTCGCCGTTGATCGGCTTGCCCGAATACTCGCGGCCGTAGCCGATGACGGGGAAGCCGTAGTTCTTCCCCTTCTCGACGACGTTGATCTCGTCGCCGCCGCGCGGCCCGTGCTCGCTCGTCCACAGCGCGCCGGTTCGCGGATGAATCGCCACACCCTGGATGTCGCGAAAGCCGAGCGCATAGATCTCCGGATGCGCGCCCGCGCGCCCGGCAAACGGGTTGTCCTTCGGGATCGATCCGTCGGCGTTGATCCGCATCACCTTGCCCATGTTGCTATCGAGCTGCTGCGGCTGCGGCCAGTCCACTGAGTTGATGCCGATGCCCGCCGGAATCGTGGCGGTGACGAGCAGCGTGCCGTCGCGCGCCTGAATCAGGCGTCCCCCGGTGCCTTCGGCGTCGAGGAGCACCTTCACCTCCTCGAGCCGACGATCGTCGGACGAGAGCTTCGCGCGCGCGGCGACGAGGACGCCCGGGCTGCGCGGCAGCGACGGCGGATTGCTGCCGTCGGGGAGCACCGTGTAGGTGAGATAGATCGTGCGGTTCGCCGCGAACGCGCGGTCGGGACGCACCTCGAACAGCCCTTGTCCGCCGCGCGCGAACAGATCCGCGGGCAGGCCCTCAACCTGTTCGGAGAGCGCGCCCTTGGCGCCGACGATCCTGATCCGGCCGCCGCGCTCGCCGACGATGATGCGGCCGTCCGGGAGGAAGTCGAAGCAGAAGGCGCCGTTCAGTCCTTCCGCGATTGTCTCGGCGTCGAAGGCCGCGGACTTCGCGGGCCGCGGCGCGCGCGTCTGCCCGAGCCACTGCGGAATCGGCGCGTAGCCGTCCGGCGCGGCGCTGCCGTCTTCCGGCCGCGGCGGGCCCGGCGCCTGCGCCGGCGGACGCGGAACGGCGCGCACCGGCTGCGCCGCCACCCGGGTCGCGTTCATCATCACGCATGCTGCCGCAAGTCCGACCACCGTCCGAATCATTCGTCCTCTCCTCGGCAGGCCTGAAGCCCTGCGCTACCGACATGGCAGCGATCACGCTCCGCCCATCTTCCGAATGCGCTCCATCGCGCGCGTCAGCGATCGCCGGCGCTTCCGCATGTCGGCCCACAGGTCGCCGACCCTGGCCACGCGATCCGCCATCGTCCGCAGCGTGAACGTGCGCGGCAGGACGTCGCCGCGCTCGATCTCCTCCCACGTGCACGGCGCCGAAACCGGCGCGCCCGGCTTCGCGCGCACGGCGTACGCCGCCGCGAACGTCGCGCTGTAGCCGTTGCGGCCCGTGTCCACGAGAATGCGTCCGCCGCGATCCGCCTTGCTGAACTCCTGCGTCAGCCGATCGGGATCGCGCGCCACGAGCCGCGTGCCGACGCGGTGCGCGAAGCGCGCGACCTCGCCGGTCGTCGCCGCGCCGTCGAGCGACACGACGATGTGGAAGCCCTTCGAGCCGGTGGTCTTCACCCAGCAGGCGAGGCCGAGCTCCTCGAGCAGATCGCGCAGCGCCAGCGCCGCCGCGCGGAGGACGTCGGGCTCGTCGTCGCGCGACGGATCGAGGTCGAAGACGCACACGTCCGGATGATACAAGTCCGGCACGCGCGACACCCAGACGTGCGGCGTGATCGTGTTCTGATTCGCGATCCACAAGAGCGATCGCACGTCGGTCACCAGCGGATGGTGCACCGTGCCGTCCTTCTTCGGCACGTCCACGCGCTCGAGCCACTCGGGGAAGCCCTTCGAGACGTCCTTCTGCCAGAAGCCTTTCTTCCCGATGCCCGCGGGATATCTCTCCATCGTCACCGGACGTCCGCGGATGTGCGGCACGAGCAGCGGCGCGATCGCTTCGTAGTAGCTCGCCAGCTCGCCCTTGGTAATGCCGTCGTCGGGGAAGAGGACTTTGTCGGGGTGCGTGATCACGGCGCCTCGCGGACAACGTCGCGCGCCTCCTTGTCGAAGCGGACCCCGAGCAGCCGCGGGTGCCGCAGCTTGCCGTGCACCGTCCACTCGATGAAGGCGACCTGCACGACGATCTGCGGCCGCACCCAGTGCGCGCGCAGCCGCGGCAGCCCCTTGGCGCGCGTGAACGGCGACGAGGGCATCTCGATCCGATCGAGCCGCGCGCGCAGATCGAGCAAGAGCTTCGTGTCGAAGCCGGTGCCGATCTTGCCGGCGAACACCAAATCGTCTGCCTGAAAATATCCGACGAGGAGCGCGCCGAGGCCGACGCGCGTCCCCTGCGGATCGGTGAAGCCGCCGACGACGAGCTCCTGCGTCGCCTCGCATTTCATCTTCAGCCAGTGCGGCGATCGGCGGTGCTCGTACGGCGAACCGCGGCGCTTCGCGATCACGCCCTCCCAGCCTTCGCGGCACGCACGCTCCCACGGCTTCGAGTCGTCGAGCGCGGCGACGCGCGCGAGCGGCCCCTTCAGCGGGAGCTTCGCGAGCAGCGCGCGGCGCTCTTCGATCGGCAGCCGCGTGACGTCGCGTCCGTCGAGCCACAGGATGTCGAAGAGGTGATAGGTGCCGCTGTCCCACGTGAGCTCGCCGTCGAGGATCGCGTCGCCGGGCGGCAGCGCGCGGACGGCGTCGGCGATCGCCGGGAGATGCTGCGGCAGGCGGTTGCGCGACAGCAGCCGCACCTCGTCGCCGTTCTTGAACGCGAGCAGCCGGATGCCGTCGATCTTCCGCTCGAAGATCCAGTCGGGGCCGCCGAAGCGATCCTGCGTGAGCGTGGCGGCCATCGGCTCGAGCCACTCGGGGAATGAGGCCGGCATCGGCGCCGGACTATACCGGAGTTCTCGTCACCGACGCGGTCCGGTCATTATATTGACCAACTCGGTCGTTATGATGTATTACATCTGAATGACGCGGAGCGGCCAGTCGGAGGCGCGGCTGCTGTCGGTGCTCTCCGGGCGCATCAGAGCGCGGCGGCGCGACCGCGGGCTCTCACTCGATCGGCTCGCGGCGCTGTCCGAGGTGAGCAAGGGCGTTCTCGTCCAGATCGAGAACGGCGAGGCGAACCCGTCGATCGCGACGCTGTGCAAGGTGGCGGCGGCGCTCGGCGCGTCCGTGGCGGATCTGGTGCAGGTCTCGAATCAGCAGCCGGCCGAAGTGCTGCCCGCGGGCGCGCCGCGTCTGCTGTGGCGCGGCCCGAAGGGCGGCACGGCGACGCTCCTCGTCGGCTCCTCGGGCCCCGACATGCTCGAGCTCTGGGCGTGGGAGCTGCGGCCGGGCGAGCGGTACGAGGCGGCCGCGCATCCCGAGGGGACGCAGGAGCTGATTCACGTGCAGCAGGGAAGCCTCGCGCTCGCGTTCGGCGACGTGCGCTACGTCGTCTCCGCCGGCGGATCCGCGATCGCGCACACCGATCGCCCGCACGCCTACGCGGCGGAAGGGAAGAAGCCGGCGCGGTTCACGATGGTCGTCGCCGAGTGGCATACGCCGCGGGCACCCGGAGGCGCGGGGCGGCGGCCGCGCGCGCCGGCATGACGGCGAAGCTCGCGGCCGTGGCGCCGCTGCTGCTCGTCGTGTGCGGCAGCCTGCTGTATCACATCGCCGCGAAGTCGATTCCGCCCGCGTTCGATCCGGTCGCGTCGCTCGTCGGGTTGTACGCGACGGCGCTCGCGGGCGGCATCGTCGCCTACGCGATCGCCCGGCCGTCGGCCGCGCCCTTCGCGTTCTCGCGGATGTGGCATCCGACCATTGCCGCGGTCGGCATCGGCGCGCTGCTCATCGAGCTCGGGTTTCTCTTCGCGTATCGCGACGCGTGGCCGGTGAGCGCCGCCTCGCTCATCACGAACGGACTCGTCGCCGTGCTGCTCGTCGTCGCGGGCGCGGCGATCTTCGGCGAGCCGCTCACGATCGCCAAGGCGATCGGCGTTCTGCTGTGCCTCGCCGGCGTGACGCTGCTGCAGCGGTGACGGTAGAGCGAGGCTTTCAGCCTCGCCTCAGTGGCGGCCCTGAAAGGGCCGCCCTACTTGCCGGCGTCATTTCTTCAGCAGAATGTCCTCGAAGAACTTGATGGCGCGCGGATCGTTCGACTGGCCGAGCCAGAACATCGCCTGCTTGCGCACTTCGGGATTACGGTTCGTGCGCGCGATCTCCATCAGCTTCGGCACGCCCTCGTCTTTCGGCAGCTGGCTGAGCGCGAAGACCGCCTTCTTCTTCACCTCGGTCTCGGGATCGTTGTCGATCGCGTTGGTGATCGCCGCGAGCGCTTCTTTGCCCGCCTTCTGCGCGAGCCAGAAGAGCGCCCGGCTGCGCACCTTCGCGCTCCGATCGTCGCGCGCCGTCGCGACGAGCGTCGTCAACGCCGACGGGACGGGGCTCACCGACAAGCCGAAGGCCACCTTCTCGCGGACCTTGTCGCTCGGATCCTGCGCGAGCATGCGCGTCAGGACACGCGCGCCGGCCTCGCCGCGCGTCGAGCCGAGCCAGAACGCCGTATCCGATCGCAGCCACTCGGGCCGGGCCGGCGCGACGAAGCTCTCGAGCGCGCGGTCGGCGGCCGCCGTCGGATGGAGCGCGATCGCGGTCATCGCCGTCTTGCCGACGCGGTCCCGGCGCTCGCCGGAATCGGGCGACGAGGTGACGAGCGAGGCGAGCCACGCCACGCTGTCGTCGGGCTTCACGTCGGTGAGCCAGACGATCGGCATGCCGCCGGCGTCGACGTCGCAGTCGGGCGTGAACGTCCGCAGGCGCACGACGGCGCCGCCCTCGAGGCGCGCGAGCACCAGGAACTCCGTCGCCGGCTCGAGCGCGATGCGCCTCCCGCTGCGATCGCGAACGTCGCCGGTGCTCATCGACACGCCGCTGCCGCTCTCGAGCCGGCACATGCCGGCGGAGAACGTCGAGTCGGCAATCGTGTCGTAGCAGCACATCTGCCGGCTATCGGCGACCATCGGCGCCCTGTAGCCGACCCACGTCGCGCTCCGGCGCGCCGCGATGCTGCGCACAGTCGCGTCGAGCCCGGCCGACGCAGACTCGGTCGTCGGCCGGGCGTTCGTGAACCGGCCCTGGCCGGCGCCGCCGGCGCCGGTGACAAGGACACAAAGGAAAAGAACAGAGGTCACAGAGGCGCACACAAAGGCTGGCCTGTGCGCTCTTCTCTGTGAGTCCCTCTGCGCCCTCTGTAAACCTCTGTGTCCTTGACGCGCGACGGCTGCGACGGCGATCACTTCAGCAGCTCCATCAAATAATCCGTCGCCTCCTTCGATTTCATCAGCGACAACCTCGAGACGATCTCTTTCTTCATCTCCACGTTGCGCTCGGCGCGCGCGAGGGCGACGAGGGCGCTCGCGTTGTTCTGCAGGAACAGCGCGTTGACCACCGCCTTGCGGACGTCCGGCGAGGCGTCGGATGCGTAGATCCCGGTGAGCGCTTCGGTCGTGCCGGGCCGCCGCATCAGCCCGAGGTTGCGGATCGCGCTCTTGCGCAGCTCCGGATCCTTCTCGCCTTTCGCGAGCTCGATCAGCTTGTCGGCATCGCCGCCGACGAACATCGCCTGCAGGATCGATTTCTTGACCTCGGCCGACGATTCGCTCTGATAGAGCTGCGACAGCTCGCTGCTCGCATGCATCACGCCGAGCTGACGGACGGCCTCGCCGCGCAGGCTCGCGTCGGTCTCGCCCTTCGCCAGCGCGAACAGCCGCTCGCGATCGTTCGACGTCATGTAGCTGCGCAGGATCGCGCGCTTCACGGCGACGTCGTTCGACGCGCGGTAGGCGTCGGCGAGAATCTGCCGGCTGTCGTCGCCGCCCATGAAGCCGATGTAGCGGATCGCGCGCAGCTGCAGATCCGGATTGCCGCCGCCCTTGGCGACGTTCACGATGATCTCGCGCGCGCGCGCCGAGCGGCTCTGGCTCAGCACGAACAGCGCGCGGTCCTTCACCTTCGGCGAGCTCACGCCGGCGAGCATCTTCTCGATGATCGGGATCGCGCGGTCGGGATCGTTCTGCATGATCGCGCGCAGCGCGATCAGCTGCAGGTCCTCGTCGGCGCCGTCCGCGGCGGTGACGACCGGCCGCTGTCCCGACGCCTGGCGGACCTCCAGGTCGAGCGCCTTCGCGTCGCGAAGCCAGCGGCTGTTGGGGAACTGCTTCTGGAGATCGGCGAGCGTCGCGAGCGCGTCGGCGCGCTGGCCGAGCTTGTCCTGGCTGTACGCCTTCCAGTAGAGCGCCGCGTCGGTGCGATTGCCCTTCAGCTCGATCAACCGGGTGAAGCGATCGAGCGCGCGATCGTATTTCCCGTCTTCGATCGCCTCGCGGCCCTGATCGTAGAGATCGTCGGCGCGATCGTCGAGGTCGGCGCCGTGCGGGCCGGCGCTCCGCGGCGCAAACACCGCCGACGGCATCGGCGGCGGACCGATCGGGCCGAATCCGGCGGGCCCGGGGCCGATCGGTCCGGGGCCCGCGGGTTGGGCCGCCGCCGATGCGGCGACGGCCGACGAGAGAACGATGATGGAAACGATTCGTGAAATGGTCATGGTCAGCTTGTTTTCCGGGTTGACGATCGGGGCATCGCAGGGGCCGGCGCTTCTTCGCGCTGCCGCAGCTCCTCGCTGAGCACCCGCACTTTGAACAACAGTGCCGCCGCGTCGATGCGCCGCCGGATCTGCTCGAGATCCGCCGCGCGCACCTCCGAGGGGCTGTGCACGATTTCCAGGAGACTCCGTTCGAGATCGTCGAGCACCGACGCGACCGTCCGTTCGCCGGCCTCGACGGCGTCCTGCCGATAGAGGCGGCTCGTCGTCAGCAGATCCTCGGCCCACTGCTGCTCGGTCGAGATGTCGCCGCGATCCGGCGCGTTCATGATGTCGGTGAGCACGCGCTCCGATCGGTCGAGATGATCGGCGATCGACGTGAGCAGAATGCGCTGGCTCACGTCGGCCGCCGCGGGCGCGGAGACGCCGGCGACTTGCGGCGCCGCCGGCGCCGGCACGCGCGGCCACACGCGTCCCGCGACGAACGCCGCGACGACGAGCAGCGCCGCCGCCGCGGCGAGGCCGAGGCGATCGACGGCGACGAGCGACCTCCACAACGCACGCCACGGACGCGCGTCCTGCTCCGGCAGCTGGTGGCGGATCCGCTGCCAGATCTCGAGGCCGTACTGATCGCCGCGCTCCGGCGCCTCGGGCGCGGCGATCATCGCGAGCGTGCCCGCAATCTCGCTATACAGCGACCGGCACGCGGCGCACGCGTCGAGGTGGCTCTCGATCGCGGCGCGCCGGCGCCCTTCGCCGTAGTAGTAGAGCGTGAGATCGTCTTCGCTGTAGTGCGTCACGATTGCAGACTCCGCAGCGGCGCCAGCGCGGCGCGCAGCTTCTTCACGGCGCGAAACACGCTGTGCTTCGCCGCGCTTGTGCCCAGCCCCAGCGCCGCCGAGATCTCGTCGATCGATCGCCCCTCGTAGTGCCGAAGCGTGAACGCCGCGCGCTCGAGCGGGCTGAGCGCGCCGAGCGCCGCCTGCACGCGCCGCTGAATCTCGGCGCTCAGCGCCATCCGCTCCGGCCCCGGCGCGTCGGCCGCCGGCAGCTCCATCGCTTCGTCGAGGCTGTCGCCGCGCGCCTGATCGTGCCGCGCCTGTTTGGCTCTCATGTGATCCACCGAGCAGTTCGCGACGATCCGGTACAGCCAGGTGCCGAAGTTCGCCCGCGACTCGAAGCGTCCCAGCTGCCGGTACGCGCGGAGAAAGCTTTCCTGGACCACGTCCTCGGCATCCTGTTCGTTGCCCGTCATGCGGAACGCCAGCCGGAAGACACTCCGGCTGTGCCGCTCGACGAGCGCGCGAAACGCGTCGCTGTCGCCCTGGCGGGCACGGGCCAGGACGGCTGCAGCCTCGGTCGCGTCCATCTGCCTAGGTTAGACGGGGACTAAAGCCTGTGGTTAGTGGGAGCTAGCGGTTAGCGGCTAGGGGCTGGGGGCTAGCCGTGGGGACTCAACCCCGCCTGACCCACCCGACTTGCCCGACCTGCCAGACCTGCCTGGCCTGCCCGACCCGCCCGACCTGCCAGGCCTGCCGACCTGCCCGACCTGCCTGGCCTGGCCTGCCCGACCTGCCTGGCCTGCCCGACCCGCCCGACCTCTGCCCGGCCTGCCCAGCCGTCCCGCCGTCTGTTACGTAGCGTGCCGCCCGGGTTCATTACCGGCGTGGATCTCGAAGCGGTCGCCGTGGCGCTCGCGCCACGGCTGATCGCGTATGCGCTGGCGCGCACCGGCTGCCGCGCGGCGGCGGAGGACATCGCGCAGGAGGCGCTCGCCGCGCTCGTGCGCCGCTGGCGGCGCGACGGGCCGCCGGACTCGCCCGACGCGTTCGTCTTCGCGATCGCCAGGCGGCGCGCCGGCCGCTCGAACGCGCGCCGTCTCCTCGCCGCGCCGCTCGACGCGGTGCGGCACGCGGCGCTTCGCGAGCGGTCCGCCGAACAGGCCGCCGTGGACCGATCGGAGCTGGCCGACGTGCTGTCGGCCGTTCGCGCGTTGCCCCGCCGCGATCGCGAGGCGCTGCTGCTGCGCGCCGTCGGCGAGCTGCAGTTCGATCGCATCGCGTCGCTGATGCACACGACGCCCGCGGCGGTCAAGATGCGGATCTCGCGCGCGCGCCGGCGGCTCGCCGCGGCCCTCTCGGAGCAGAACGATGGACGACGAACACGAACGGCTTGACGTCGACGCGAGGCTTCGCGCCGCGTTGGCGCCCGATGACGACACGACGCGCCGCATCGTTGCGCGGGCGCTCAGCGCGCGCGAGGAGCCTCCGCGACGGCTCCAGCCGATCGCAGGTGTTGCCGGCGTCGTTGCGGTGCTGCTGCTCGTTGCGGGCGGCGCCTGGATTTCACGGTCGCGCATCGCGCCGACGCCGCGACCGACCCCGCCGGCGCGCGAGCTGTCGCTCACGATCAGCGGACACGGACCGATCGTCGTCGTCGAACGCGGAGACGGCCGGCGCTGGATCGTCGGCCCGGCCTCGGCGCCTCGTCCCGGTGGCTACGTCATCGTGGTTCCGCGCGGAAGGGAGTGAACATGAGGAGTCGTGCGCTCACGGCAGTACTCTGCGGTTTCATCACCGTCTCTTCGGGTGCGCGCGCCGCATGGGCCGCGGATGCGCTCGACGCGCGCGTCACCATCGCGTTTGCCGACACGAAAGCGGCCGACGTCATCGACGCGCTGGCGTCGGCGGCGGGCATCAAAGCCGAAATCGGCGCGGGCGCGATGCGTCCGGTGACGATCACACTGACCAATGTGAAGCTCGCGACGGCGCTGAACGCGGTCTGCGACAACGCGCTCTGCTTGTGGCGCTTCGACGGCGCGTTGAAGGTGACGCCGCTGCCGAGCGAGACAAGCGCGCTCCTGCCGCCGCGGGTGTCCTTCGCCGTCTGGGACGTTGCGCCGACCGAGGTGTTCCGGGCGCTTGGCGCGGCCATCGGCGCCGCCGTGACGATCGAGCCGAGCCTCCCGAACCAACCGGTGAGCTTCAACTTCGGGAACGCGTCGACAGCCGAAGCCCTCAACATGCTGTGCACGATGATGCCGTGCGCGTGGGACTTCGATCCGCAGCGCGGGCTGCGCGTGACGGCGAAGCGGTAGGTCGGGCGGGTCGGGCAGGGCAGGCAGTTCGCTGCCTCTGTGAACCCGCCCGGCCTGCCTGGCCCGCCCGACCTGCGCGACCCGCCCGGCCTGCCAGACCCGCCCGGCCGGTCAGTGCGCCAGATCCATCGACGACTTCGTCTTTTCCTTCAGGCGATCGCGCGGCTTGAGCTTCCGCTTCGCGTGCACGAAGTGCACGTTCCGTTTCGGGCCATGCACGCGCCGGCCGCCGGTGAGGACGATCGACTTGGTCAGATGCGCCTCGATCTGCGGCAGCGCGGCGAGCAGCACGTCGCCCACCACCTGCAGGCTGCGCGCGCTGCAGGCGTCGAGCGTGTCCTTCGACGTGTGCCACGCCTCGTAGTCGAGGTCGATGATGTCCACCGACGGCACGCCGGCCGCGAGGAACGGCAGGTGATCGTCCTCGACGCGCGTCGAATCGGCGACGAAGTAATCGTCGAGATCCTGGCGCTTCGCCGTCTCCCACACGATGTTGGTGAGCCACGGCGTGGAGTTCGTGTCGCGGCGGATGTCGAGGTCGCGATCGCCGATCATGTCGACGAGCAGCATCGCCTTCATCGTCGCGAGCGAGCCGTCGCGCCGCGCCGCCTCGACGTAGTGGCGGCTGCCGTACGTGTTGTCGGTGCCGCTCCAATCGGGCAGCCGCGCCTCCTCGCCGTCGAGGAAGAGCAGCTCGATCGTCATCGGATTGCGGCGGCCTTTCAAAACGCGCGCGAGCTCGAGCAGGAACGCGGCGCTCGACCCGCCGTCGCTCGCGCCGACGAAGCGGAACTGGCGATACAGCTTCGTGTCGTAGTGCCCGGCGATGACGACGCGCTCCTTCCGCGCGCCGGGGATCGTCACCGCGAGGTTCACCATCTTCACTTTGTCGATCGGCGTCTGCTCCTCCCACGTCTGCTCGAGCGGCGTGAGACCGGCGGCGGCCAGCTGCTCTTTGATGTACGTGCGCGCCTGTTCGATCGCCGGCGATCCGGACGGCCGCGGACCGATGGCGACGAGCTGCCGGAGGTGTTCCCACGCGCGCCCCGAGTCGAACTTCGGCGGCGGCGCGGAGGCCTGCGTCGCGAGGATCGCCGCGAGGACAACCGTTGTCATGCGCGCTTCTCCCGTGAAACGTAGTTGCGCTGTACGGGCCCGGTGTAGACCTGCCGCGGCCGCGCGATCTTCTGCTCGGCGTCCAGCAGCATCTCCTCCCACTGCGCGATCCAGCCGGCGGTGCGCGGGATCGCGAACAGCACCGGGAACATCTCGACCGGAAATCCCATCGCCTGGTAGATCAGGCCCGAATAGAAGTCGACGTTCGGATACAGCTTCCGCGTGACGAAGTAGTCGTCCTGCAGCGCGATGCGCTCGAGCTCGAGCGCGATCTCGAGCAGCGGATTCTTGCCCGTGAAAGAGAAGACGAGGTCGGCGATCTTCTTGATCACTTTCGCGCGCGGATCGTAGGACTTGTAGACGCGGTGGCCGAATCCCATCAGCCGCGTCGCGCCCTCTCCCGACTTCACCTTCTTGATGAACTCGGGGACCTTCGCGACCGACCCGATCTCGTTCAGCATCCGCAGCACCGCCTCGTTGGCGCCGCCGTGCAGCGGCCCGTACAGCGCGCCGGCGGCGCCGGCGAGCGACGAGTACGGATCCGCGTGCGCGCTCCCGATCGTCCGCATCGTCGTCGTCGAGCAGTTCTGCTCGTGGTCGGCGTGCAGGATGAAGAGCACGTCGAGCGCGCGCGTCAGCACCGGGTTCGGCTGGTACTTGAGCTCGGTCATCTTGAACAGCATGTTCAGGAAGTTGCCGGTGAAGCTCAGGTCGTTGTCGGGATACACGTAGGGGCGGCCGATGCTGTGGCGGTACGCCCAGGCGGCGATGCTCGGCACTTTCGCGATCGCGCGGTAGGTCTGCCGCAGCCGCGACGGCTTGTCGAAGATGTTCTTCGCGTCCGGATAGAAGCCCGACATCGCGCCGACGATGCTCAGGAAGATCGCCATCGGGTGCGCGTCGTACTGGAAGCCCTCCATGAGCTTCTTGATGTTCTCGTGGAGCATCGTGTGGTTGGTGATCTCGCGCGTCCACATCTGCATCTGCGCGGCGGTCGGGAGCTCGCCGAACAGGATAAGATACGCGGTCTCGAGGAAATCGCTCTCCTCGGCGAGCTGCTCGATCGGGTAGCCGCGATAGAGAAGGACGCCCTTGTCGCCGTCGATGTAGGTGATGGCGCTGCGGCAGTTCGCGGTGTTCATGAACGCCGGGTCGTACGTCATCAGCCCGAAATCCTCCGGCGCCGTCTTGATCTGGCGGAGGTCCATCGCGCGGATCGTGCCGTCCTGAACCGGCAGCTCGTACTTCTTCCCCGTGCGGTTGTCGACGATCGTGAGCGTGTCGGCCATTAGCGTTCGGTGTGCGGCTCGGCGTTGTCGGGCTCTTCGGGATCGGTCAGTGGCTCGGCGGGGATGCGGTACGCGCCGTCGGCCCAGCGCGCGAGATCCTGCAGCTTGCAGCGCTCGCTGCAGAAGGGGCGCCACGCCGGATCGACCGCGCGCCGGCGGCAGAACACGCAGAGCGGGTCCGGCATTCGGGCTATTCTATGCTGGCGCATACCTTGACAATCTACAATCGGCCGCCTATTGTAGATAGTCGTACTATGGGCAAACCGAACGACCTCGTCCAAGGCACGCTCGACCTCCTCGTTCTGAAAGTCGTCTCGCTCGAGCCGAAGCATGGCTGGGCGATCGCCAAGCGCATCGAGCAGATCTCGAAAGACGAGCTGCAGGTGCAGCAGGGGTCGCTTTATCCGGCGCTCTATCGCCTCGAGCAGCAAGGGTGGATCAAAGCCGAGTGGCGCGCGACCGACGGCGGCCGCCAGGCGAAGTTCTACTCGCTGACCGCGCCAGGCCGCCGGCGCCTCGACACCGAGCTCGCGAACTGGAACCGCCTGTCGAGCGCGATCGACCTCGTGATGCGCACGACGTAGGGCAATTCGCGATGCGCTGGACGCACCGGCTCGCCGTTCGGCTGCGATCGATCGTCGCGCGGGGCCGCGTCGAACGCGACCTCGCCGCGGAGCTGCAGTTCCATCTCGATCAGCAGATTGCCGAGAACCTCGCGCGCGGGCTGAGCGGCGCCGACGCCCGCGCGGCGGCGATGCGCGCGTTCGGCAGCGTGGCGTACACGAAAGAGGAGTGCCGGGCGTCGCTCGGGCTGCGGCTCCTGGACGAGCTGCAGCAGGACCTGCGCTACACCGTCCGCGGGCTCGCGAAGGCGCCGGCGTTCACCGCGATCGTCGTGCTGACGCTCGCGCTCGGCATCGGCGCCAACACGACGATCTTCACGCTGCTCGACGCCGTCGTGCTGAAGCCGCTGCCGCTGCCTTCTGTCGACGAGCTGACGACGTTCTACGAGAGCGGACCCGAAGGAAGCGCTGACGTGACCGGCGGCACGGGACGCTACCTGCGATTCAGCTACCCGCGCTTCAAGAGGCTCGAGGAGGCGCTCGGGTCGTCGGGCTCGCTCGCGGCGGTGACGCGCGGCGCGCGCTTCGTCGTTCGCCTTCCGGGCGGCGCGCAGCCGCAGTTTCTCGAGGCGCAGCTCGTCTCCGATCGCTACTTCACGACGCTCGGCGTCGCGGCGGCGCGCGGCCGGGCGCTCACCGCCGACGACACGCGGCCGGGCGGCGACGCGCTGGTCGCCGTCGTCAGCGATGGCCTCGCGACGCGGCTGCTCGGCGGCGCCGACGCCGCCGTGGGACGATCGATTGCGATCAACGGCGTGACGGTCGCGGTGGTCGGCGTCGCGCCGCCCGGCTTCGTTGGCCTGTGGACCGATTCGGAGGCGGACGTGTGGCTGCCGCTCACGCTCCAGCAGCCGCTGCATTACGACAACAACTCGAGCGGCTACGCGAGAATCGACCCCGACCAGCCATGGGCGGAGCAGGACGCGATTGCATGGCTGACGCTCGTCGCGCGGATTCCGCGCGCCAGCCAGCCGCGCGCGATCGCGATGCTCGCCGCAGCGAACCAGCAGGGCCTCGTCCAGCTGGCGAGCCTGATGGAGAACCCGGCGTCGAGGACTCCGATGATGGCGCACCGGCTCGTGGCAGAGCCGTTCGCCCGCGGTTTCTCGGGGCTGCGCGCGCGCTTCGCGGACGCGCTGTTTGCGCTCGCGGCGATGGTGGCCGTCGTGCTGCTCGTCACGTGCGCGAACGTCGCGAACCTGCTGCTCGCGCGCGCGGCCGGGCGGACGCGCGACGTCGCGATTCGCATCTCGCTCGGCGCGACGACGGGGCGGCTGGTGCGGCAGTGCCTGGCCGAGAGCCTCGTGCTGACGGCGCTGGGCGCAGCGGCCGGACTGGTGGTGAGCCGGTGGGCCACGGCGTTTCTCGCGCGCGAAGTGCTCGCGCGATCGGGCGCGCTGCCCGGCGTCTTCGCCGTCGACGGCCGCGTGCTCGCGTTCGCGGCGGCGGTCTCGATCGTCACCGCCGTGGCCTTCGGGCTGACGCCGGCCATTCGCGCGATCCGCTCCGGACGCACGGCCGCCGGCTCCGGCGTCACCGAGCGTCAGGCGATCGGCCACGCGACGCTTGCCGGCATGCGCGCGCGCGTCGTCGGACAGCTGGCGCTGGCGCTGATCGTCGTCTTCGCGGCGACGCTGCTCGGGCGGACGCTGGTCAACCTGATGCGGATCGATCCCGGCTTCGCGGCGGACGGCCTGATCACGGCGTCGCTCGAGCCGATCGTCAGCGGCTATCAGGCCGGCGACATGCCGGCCCTGGGCCGGCGGCTGATCGAGGCGGTGCGCGTCGTGCCGGGCGTGTCGTCGGTGGCCGTTTCCCGGTGCGGCCTCATCGCCGGCTGTTCCTCGTCCAGTGGGTTTCGAATCGAGGGAATCGAGAACCAGCCGTCGCTGAACGAGAACTGGGTGAGCCCGCGCTACTTCGCGACCGTGGGGATTCCGCTCGTCGCCGGCCGGGAGTTCACCGACGCCGACACCGCGCGCAGCGTGCGCGTCGCGATCGTGAACGAGACGATCGCGCGGCGGTACTTCGCCGGACGCAGCCCCATCGGGGGCCGCCTCGGCACGTCGCAGCCGGACGTGGAGATCGTCGGCGTCGCGCGCGACGCGCACACGCAGACGCTGCACGATCCGCCGGCGCCGATGGTCTACTTTCCGCTCGATCAGAAGGCGCCGTACCTGCAGACGTCGCTGACGAACCTCGACGCGCGCGTCGCCGGGGATGCGGCGCCGGCCGTGGCGGCCATCCGCGACGCGATCGGTCGCGCGGAGCCGAACCTGCTGGTCGGCGGCGTGGCGCCGATGTCGGCGCGGCTGGCGCGCGATCTCGCGCGCGAGCGCGTCGTCGCCTGGCTCGCGTTCGGATTCGGCGCGCTCACGTTGCTGCTCGCGTCGCTCGGCCTCTACGGCGTGCTGTCGTACGGCGTCGCGCGCCGCACGCAGGAGCTCGGCGTGCGGATGGCGCTCGGCGCGCGCCGGATCGAGGTGATGCGGCTCGTGCTCGGCCAGAGCGTGAAGATGACGGCAGCCGGCATGGCGCTCGGCATCGCCGGCGCCGCCGCGAGCGCGCGCTATCTGTCGGGGATGCTGTTCGGCGTTGCGCCGCTGGATCCGTCGGCGCTCGTCACCGTGTCGCTCGGCTTCGCGGTCGTCTCGCTGCTCGCGTCGTACTTGCCCGCGCGGCGCGCCACACGCGTCGATCCGATCGTCGCGCTGCGGTGTGAGTAGCGCGGAGGCTCTTCAACTTCGATCGCCGGCGTGGTGGCGCACGTCGCGGGCGGAGACCATGAAGATCACGTCTTCGGCGACGTTGGTCGCGTGATCGCCGATGCGCTCCAGGTGGCGCGACACGAGGATCAGATCGAGCGCCGGCTCGATCGTCGACGGATCGGCGAGCATGTAGGTGAGGAGCTCGCGGAAGATCTGCGTCTTGAGCGCGTCGAGCCCGTCGTCCTGGTTGAGCACGTTCTGCGCGAGCGTGGTGTCGCGGCGCACGAACGCGTCGAGCGCGTCGCGCAGCATGGTCTGCGCGATCGTGGCCATCCGCGGGATGTCGATCAGCTTCTTCACCGGCGGATGCGCGACGTAGCGCTGCGCCGCCTCCGCGATGTTGATCGCGAGATCCCCGACGCGTTCGAGATCCGTGTTGATCTTCACCGCCGCGACGATCGCGCGCAGGTCGACGGCCATCGGCTGGTGCAGCGCGAGCAGCGTGAAGCAGCGGCTGTCCACCTCGATGTGGAGCGCGTTCAGCGGATCGTCGCCCGTGAGCACCTGCGCGACGAGGTCCCGATCGCGCTGCACGAGGCCCTTCACCGCCAGGCGCACCTGCTCCTCCGCGAGCCCGCCCATCTCCAGCAGCCGCGCCTTCAGCTGCTCGAGCTCGTCCTGGAAGTGCCGCGCCCGGTTCTCCGCGGTCGCCATCAGCCGAACCTGCCGGTGACGTAGTCTTCCGTGAGCTTCTCCTGCGGCGCGGTGAAGATGCGATCGGTGCGCCCCGCTTCGACCAGCCGTCCGAGCCAGAAGAACGCCGTCACGTCCGAGACGCGCGCCGCCTGCTGCATGTTGTGCGTCACGATGACGATCGTGTAGCGCGCCTTCAGCTGATAGATCAACTCCTCGATGCGCTGCGTCGCGATCGGATCGAGCGCCGACGCCGGTTCGTCCATCAGCAGGATCTCGGGCTCGACCGCCAGCGCGCGTGCGATGCAGAGACGCTGCTGCTGGCCGCCCGAGAGCGCGAGCGCGGAGGTGTGCAGCCGGTCCTTCACCTCGTCCCACAGCGCGGCCGACTTGAGGCTCACCTCGACGCGGCCGCCGAGCTCCTCGCGCGATCCCACGAGCCGGTTGATGCGCAGCCCATAGGCGACGTTGTCGAAGATCGATTTCGGAAACGGGTTCGACTTCTGGAATACCATCCCGACGCGGCGGCGCAGGTCGACAACGTCCACCGACGACGCGTAGATGTCGCGGCCGTCGATCGTCACCGCGCCCTCGACGCGCGCGGCGGGCACGATGTCGTTCATGCGGTTGAGCGTGCGGAGGAACGTCGATTTGCCGCACCCCGACGGGCCGATGAGCGCCGTCACCTCGTTCGACCGGATCGTGAGCGTGATCCCGTCGAGCGCGCGGCGCATGCCGTAGTAGAAGTTGAGCGCGGCGACGTCGATCTTCGCCGCGGTCTGCTGCGAAGGCGCGGCGGCGAGCGGCGGCGGCACGCGAGGCGGAGCCATCGTGGCCATCACCACTTCACGATAGCGAACCTCGGCCGCGCCGGCGTTTCGGGAGCGTTAAATTTCGCGGCGTACACGGAGCAGCAACGGCATTACCGCTGGAATACGAGGCCCTCCGCGGATCGATCGGCCGGCCGCTCGGCCGGTTCGAGGAAGGCGGCGACGTTCTTTCTGAGCTCGTCCTGGATCCGGTCCACCGGACGGCGCGCGTCCACGACGCGGAAGTGGAACTCGTCGGCCATCGAGCTGTACTCGCGCAGCAGCTTGTTCTGGTACGCGCGGAAGCTGTCGTAGATGTCGTCGCCGTGCTTCAGGTCCATCCCCGATTCCCAGAAGTCCATGCCGCGCGACGCGAGGACACGACCGATCAGCGTCTTCACGTCCACGTTCAGGTAGAAGACCATGTGCGGCGCGATGGCGAAGCCGTACAGGTTTCGCAGCCACAGGCGGTCGACGCCGCGCACGCCGGCGCGCGCGAGCGCGGTGAAGATGTAGCGGTCGGACAGGACGACGAAGCCGGCCTTGAGCGCCGGGATGATTTCCTTTTCGAGACGATCGGCGAAATCGGTCGCGTAGAGCAGCACGAAGGTGAGCTTGTTGAGCGTGTTGCTCGCCTTCGCCAGCTCGATCGTCGGCTGCATCAGCATCGATCGCGTCCAGCCGGTCTCGACGACGCCGTAGCCGCGGACCTCGAGCCACTCGCGCAGCAGCTGGATCTGCGTGCTGCGGCCGACGCCGTCGGTCCCTTCGATGGCGATCAGCTTGCCGGGGTAGCCCTCGAGCGGCAGATACGGGATGCTGCGGCCGTAATAGCGGCCGGCGAGCCCGTCGCCGTTCGCGCCGCCGCCGTTCTCGGCGGGCGCCGCCGGCGGCTGCGCGTCAGATGGGCTCGTCATCGCTCAATTCCATCCGCGTGATCTGCACGTGCTGCGCGATGACGTTGCGGACGACGCGCTGCTGATCGGTGATGCTCCCGGCGGCGTCGATGACTTCGAGCCCGAATTCGGTCACCAGCTGATCATACTCGTCGAGCACCTTGCCCTGGAACATTCTGAAGCTCTCGACCGGATTCGTGCTCCAGCCCAGATCCATCCCCGATTCGTAGAACTTCAACTTCACCCGCCGCGCGAGCAGCCGATCCACCGACGTGTCGATCGGCACGCGGAAGTAGAGCGCGAGGTCGGGGCGCACGGCGAAGCTGTAGAGCTCCCGCACCCACTGGCGATCGACGCCGCGCGTCGCGTCGCGCGCGAATGCCGTATAGGCGTAGCGATCGGCGAGCACGATCATCCCGGCTTTGAGCGGTGGAATGATCTTGTAGAGCAGGCGGTCGGCGAAATCAGTGGCGTGCAGCAGGCTGAACGTCATCGGGGTCAGCGCGTTTTTCTTCTTGCCCGCTTTCGTCGCCGCCTTGACGAGGGCGGACGAGTTCCATTCGGTGACGAACACGCGATGGCCCTCGGCGCTCAACCACTTCGCCAGCAGCCCGAGCTGCGTGGTCTTGCCGGACCCGTCGATCCCTTCGACGACGAACAGCTTGCCCGGGTAGTCGTGCGGTTGCATGAGATTGTTCAGCATATGCGTCGGCGGCGGCCGGTGGCGCGTCCGAAGCGGCGTCCACCGGCGCGCGTCCGACCTCCAGGCGAACCGGTTTGCCGGTGAGACGTTCGAAGGGTGCCGAGTGCCGCGCGGCGGCCCACAGCTCCAGCTCCGCGTCGCCCGACGTCCGCAGCTGCAGCAGATCGTCGTCGCCGCGGTCGTGGAGCTCGAGGTTCGTGATCGCCTGCGTGTGGCTGCGATCGAGGCTCTCGGCCAGCCGCAGGATCGCCGCGAGCGTGCGCACGGTGCGCCGCGTGCGCCGGCGCAGGCCGCCGAAGCCGTCGTGCTTCCGCTTCGGCGTCGCCTGGCGGTGATACCGCGCGACGAGGCCGATCGTCTCGATTTCGTCCGGCTCGAAGCCGCGCAGATCGCCGTTCTTGATCAAGTAGTACGAGTGCTTGTGATGCCCCTCGTAGCTGATGTGCACGCCGACGTCGTGCAGGATCGCCGCGTACTCGAGCCACTCGCGCTCGCGATCGGTGAGCCCGTGGATCGCGCGCGTCTGATCGAAGAGCGCCACCGCCAGGCGCGCGACGTGCTGCGAATGCTCCGGCCAGTAGTTGCACCGCTCGGCGAGCTCGAACACGCTGCGGCGGCGGACGTCCGGATAGCGATCGGCCTGCGCGATTTCCTTCCGGTGGCGCGAGATGTAATCGAGGACGAGCCCCTCGCGCAGCGAGAGATCGCACAGCGTGATCTCGGCGGCGCCGAGGCGGCGAAGAAGCTCGTCGAGGAGAATCGCGCCGGCGACGGCGAGGTCGGCGCGCCGCGGCTCGAGGCCCGGCAGGCGCAGCCGCCGCTCGATGTCGAGCGCGACGACCTCCTTCCGCACTCGGCGAATCTGCTTCGCGGCGAAGCGGCGGTTGCGCAGCCCGGCGCTCGGCGGCAGGCCGTCGGCGGCCGACGCGACGGCGCCGAGGCTCATGATGGTCCCCGACGTGCCGATGACGCGGTCGAAGCCGACGCGCGCGATCTGAGCGAGATACTTGCCGATCTCGCCGTCGATGTGCCGCACGAGACGACGCTCGTCGCGCGGCTCGAGGGGATCGCTCTTCACGAAGCGCTCGGTCAGGCGGATGACGCCGAGCTTGAAGCTCTTCCCTTGCTCGACCGCCGGCCCTGCGCCGCGCGAGACCTCGACGCTGCCGCCGCCGATGTCGATGACGACGGCGACGTCGCCTTGCACCGAGACGCCGTACACGGCCGCGATGTGGATGAGCCGGGCCTCTTCGGTGCCGGAGATGACGCGCGGCCGGATTCCCGTCTCCTGCGTGACGGCGTGCAGGAACTCGCCGCCGTTCTCGGCCTCGCGCGTGGCGCTCGTCGCGACGGCGATAACTTCTTCAACCTTATGGGATTCGGCCAATCGCCTGAATTTGGACAGCACCTGGAGCGCGGCGTGCATCGCCTCGGGCGTGAGCGCTCGACCGTCGAGACCGCCGGCGCCGAGCCGGACCATTTCCTTCTCCCGATCGATGACCTCGAAGGAGAGATCCGGACGCACCTGCACCACGATCATGTGGATGGAGTTGGTGCCGATGTCGATGGCGGCCATGCGCATGGTGCGGTGTTAACTATAATGAAGTCTGCGGCCTGCCCTCATCATCATGCCCCACGCTCTTACGCGATCTGAGCTGCTCAAACGCCGTCTCGACCGCTTCACGCGCGTCCTCGACGGACTCGAGCAGGGCGACGTGCGCGCGCTGCATCGCGCCCGCGTCGCGTCGCGCCGCCTGCGCGAGCTCGTCCCCGCGCTTCAGCTCGAGCGCAATGTGAGCAAAAAGCTCTCCCGCCGGCTCCGCCGCGTGACGGTGCGGCTCGGCGTCGTCCGCGAGCTCGACGTTTTGCTGATGCTCATCGACGAGCTGCACGTCTCGCGCGGCGATCACGGCCCGGCGCTCGGCCGCGTCGGCGTCGCGGTGTCGAACACACGTGATCAGGCTCGGCGGAAGCTGTTCGTGCGGCTGCCGCGCGGCGAGATGCGCCGCCTCGCCGACAAGATTGCGCGCACGGTCGCTGCGCTGCAGCTCGCCGAGTCGTCGTCGTCGAAGAGCTCGGCGCGCGAGTGGAAGTCGGCGCTCGAATCGCGGATCGCGGTCCGCGCGGCGAAGCTCGCCGGGCACATGCAGGACGCCGGCGCGCTCTACCTTCCCGAGCGGCTGCATGCGGTGCGCATCGCGCTCAAGAAGCTGCGCAATGCGGCGGAGCTCTCGAACGAAGTCGTGGGGCGCCGCGACGACGGCGATATCAGGACGCTGAAGCGCGGACAGGATCTGCTGGGACGGATGCACGACCTGCAGATGCTGATCGACCGCGTGCGGCAGCTGCAGGCCTCGCTCGCGCCGCCGAACCTCGCCGTGTGGCGCGATCTCGACGCGCTGATGCAGATGCTCGAGGACGACTGCCGCCGCCTCCACGCGCGCTACATGCGCGTGCGCGACGAGATCGCCGACATCGCCGCCCGCTTCGGCGCCGAGCACGCGCCGGCGCGCCCGAACGCCGCGCGGCGGGCGGGCTGATCGATGCCCGGCCCGTACGAGCTGTACCTGATCCGCCACGGGCTCGCAGAGGAACGCGGCGAGGCGTGGCCCGACGACACCAAACGCCCGCTGACCGAGGACGGCATCCTGCGCATGCGCAAGGCGGCGCGCGGCTTCGCACGCCTCGGCGCGACGATCGACATCGTGCTCACCAGCCCGCTCGTGCGCGCGCGCCAGACCGCGGAGATCGTTGCCGCGGGGCTCGATCCGCGGCCCTCGCTCGTGCAGACCGAGTCGCTCGCGCCCGAAGGGAGCTTCGCCGCTGTCGTCGCGGAGCTGACCAAGCACGCGCGCCGCACCCGGATTGCGCTCGTCGGCCACGAGCCGAACATCGGCGAGCTGGCCGCGCGCCTCATCGGATCGCGCCACGCGATCGAGTTCAAGAAGGGCGCGGTGTGCCGCATCGACGTCGAGGCGCTGCCGCCGAGCGGGCCCGGCGATCTGCGGTGGCTGCTGACGCCGAAGATTCTGCGCGCGATCAAGAAATAAGCGCGCGCCCTCTACGCGCGCAGCCAGTCCGGCCGCCAGGTCTTCACGCGCATCTTGATGTCCTTTCCGGTTGCGAGCGTGCCCGCGGCGATGTCGCGCACGAGATCGGCGAGCTCCGCGTCGCTCGCGAAGCGCAGCGCGACGAGCTGGCGGTGTGACAGGCGCTCGATCTGCGTGTGCAGATCCGGCGGCAGCGTCTGGCGCAGCCGCATCCGCTCCTCGAGCCGGATCACGCGGTCCTGCACCGTGAGCGTCATCACACGCGAGAACAGGCCGAGCATCAGCAGCGCGATGCCGAAGACGACCTCCCACGCGTAGTGCAGCGTCGGAGCCTGCACGACATGCCGGAGCGCGTTCAGCACGTTGATCAGGAGAACCGGCATGATGAAGAAGTGGTACGGCGGCAACCATCGTGTGTGGGACTTGAACGACTGTTCGCGTTCGGCCATCGCTGCCCTCCAGCGGCCAACTCTACCGCCGGCGCGGGCCCGAAAGTGCAATGGACGCCGCCGACGGTACGGGCCACGATTGTCCGCGACGTATCGACCCTGTAAATTGTGGGTTAACTGAGCGCCTCGGATGGTGCTATTCTGCGCTGGAAATCCCCACGGGCCTCAGGGAAAGGAGCACCGTGCGTCAGGCGTCCGCCAGGCAGGCCTGGCTTCTCACCGGTATACTCGCGACCGGACTTTTCTCCGCCGGCCGGGCTGATGCGCAGTTGTTCCGCTCGTTCAGCAACGATTCCCGGCACATCCTCGAAGGCAATTGGCAGTCGTGCCGCGACCGCGACGGCCAGTACGCCGAGCGTGTGTACGATCACGTCGTCAACGGCGTCCCCAAGTTCGAGGTGCACATGGGGCCGCGCCGCGAGTTCGCGATCTTCGCCGGCGTGCAGGATACGCACCGCGATCACGAGTCGGCCGAGAACCTGCTGAAGCCGTTCCGCGTCGCGATGGACGCCGGCCGCGCCAAGCAGCACTGGGACGTTCCGTCGCTGAACGTGTCGTTCACCGTCACGCTCGCCGGCGGCTCGCGGACCGACTGCGAGAGTTGGTACATCCTGCTCGAGCCGCTCGAGAAGACGTCCCACTGATGGCGACCCTGAAAGGGTCGCCCTACATCTGTCGCTGCGCGGCCGTCGCAGACATCACATCTTCGTAACACGCCTCGTTCCGGTGGCGCGCTTGCACGCGCATCCGCCGCGAGGTGTCCATGCGCGACGAGCAGCCGGCCGAGCCCGCAGTCTCCGTGATCATCCCCGCGTATCGCGCGAGCGAGGATATTGCCGACGCGCTCGCTTCCGTCTTCGAGCAATCCTTTTCCAACGTCGAGGTCGTCGTCGTCGACGACGGATCGCCGGACGGGGAGGCGCTGCGCGCGGCGATCGCGCCGTTCAGGGCGCGTCTTCGTTACATCGAGCAGCCGAACCGCGGCGCCGGCGCCGCCCGCAACACGGCGATCCGCGCCTCGCGCGGCCGCTATCTCGCGTTCCTCGACGCCGACGATCGCTGGGAGCGCGACTTCCTCCGGCGGCAGGTCTGGTATCTCGACGCGAACCCGCCGTGCTCGCTCGTGTACTGCGACGCGATCCTCACCGGCGACACGCCGCTCGCCGGCACGCGCTTCATGGAGACGGCGCGTTCCTCGGGCGAGGTCACGCTCCTGAGCCTGATCGAGCAGCGGTGCAACATCATCCTCTCGACGGTCGTCGCGCGCCGCGACGCCGTCGCCGCCGCCGGCCTGTTCGACGAGTCGATCCGGCGCGGACAGGATTTCGAGTTGTGGCTGCGCCTGGCGCTGCGCGGCGAGCGCATCGCCTACCAGCGGCACGTGCTCGCCGAGCGCCGCGTACGCTCGGGCGGCCTCTCGGGCACCGCCATCGCCGAGATCGAGCGCGCGATCGGCGTGCTCGATCGCTTCGGACACGCGCACGATCTGCCGGCGCGCGAGCGGACGGCGCTGCGCATCCGGATGATGCAGCTCGTCGATCGCCTCGAGGTCGAGCAGGGAAAGCAGCGGCTGCTCGAGGGCAACTTCGCCGCCGCGCAGTTTCATCTCGAGGCGGCGCGCGAGCGGACGTTGAAGGTGCGGCTCGCGTCGCTGGCGCTGCAGATCGCGCCGCGCCTCACGCGGGCGCTGTACCTCAGGATGCGGGCGTCGGCGTGGCCGCGGCGGACCGCGGCGGCGCAGGCGGGATGATGCCGGCCGCGCGCTCCTCCACGTCCATGAGGTGCGCCAGCCGCGGCAGGAACCAGAGGTGCGCGCGCCGTCCGGTGGCGAAGGCGCGCGCCGTGCGCGCGAGCGCCGCGCCGCGGCGGACGAGCGAGCCGCGATGCGCGGCAAGGCGCGCCGCCAGCGCAGCGGCGTCGCGGCGCACGCGCGCAGGGACGTCGCGCCCCGGTTCCCTGCCGGCGAACGGGATGCTCGCGAACCGCGGGTACCGCCGGTGCAGCGCGTCGGTGTGCAGGCGGCGATCGCGCACGATCTCGAACGGCACCGACAGCAGGAGATCGACGATCGCGGCGTCGAGAAACGGCGTCGACACGGCGGCGACGTCGAGCAGCGCGTACGGCGCGAGCGCGATCTCGCGCCGCATCCGCGAGAAGAAGTAGAAGGACGCGATCGGGTTGGGTGCGCCGGCGTGCATGGCGGCCTGCGCGCGCACGCGCGCGGCGGCAGTGGTCCGCGGCAGCCGCGCCATCGCCGCGCTCGTCAGCAGTCCCTGCAGCGCCGGCTCCATCGACGCCGCGTCGCCCAGCACGCGCTCCGCGACGTCGTCGAATCGACCGTCCGCGAACGAGGAGTGGAGCGCCGGGTCGAGCCGCTGGCTCTGCGACAGCACGTCGCCGGCCAGGCCGTCGAACACGAGGTCGTCGCGGCGCGCGAAGTAGTCGCGCAGCGGGAGGAACTGCGCGTGCTCGTCGGCACAGCAGTTCGTGAGCGTGTTCTTGTCGCGCTCGGCCGCCACGCGGTCCGCGCGCTGCGGAATCAGCACGTGATCGACGCCGATCGCGTCGGCGACGAGGCGCGCGATCGCGACGTCCTCGGCGGCGAACGGCGGATACGGTTCGACGGTCACGCATTCGCGCGGCGGCTGGCCGGCTTCGGCCAGCGCGAACGCGATGTGGCGCGAGTCGTGGCCGCCGCTGAGCAGCACCGCCACGGGCCGGTCGCCGGCGGCGGCGTGCGCGGCGACGACGCGCGCGAGCGTGTCGGCGAAGCGATCGACGATCTCCTCCCGCAGCGCGCCGGCCGGCGCCGGCGCGGTCCACGCCGACTGCAGCGTCGCGCCGCCGCGCGACCACAGCAGGCGCCCGCTCGGCGGCAGCGCGCGAATCGCCGCGAACGGCGTGTCCTCGCCCACGAAGAACCCGGTTCGCACGAAGACCGCCAGCGCGCCATCGTCCAGGTGCGGAGAGATGCCGGCGCCCAGCAGCGCGTCGATCGAGGTCGAGATCGCGATCCGGCCGGGCGCTTCGCTCCAGAACAGCGGCAGCACGCCGCAGCGATCGTTCTCGACGAGCAGCCGCTCGCCGTTCCACTCCCAGCGGAGCGAGGGCCCGCCGGGCACGAAGCCGCCGGCGATGCATGCGGGATCGCCGGCGACGTCGTAGACGCTGCCCGATACGCGGGCGACGAAGAGCGGCGCCGTTACCAGAGCAGCTTCACGCCGAGCTGCAGCTGACGCGGATCGTAGGTGGACGTGATCGTGCCGAAGCCGGCCGAGCTGCGGTTGCCGTTGGGCGCGGTGAAGTTCGCGCGATCGAACAGGTTGAACGCCTCGAGCCGCAGCTCGACCCGCGTCTCCTTCGACAGCTGCACGTCTTTGACCGCGGCGAGATCGAACGACCAGTAGCTCGGGCCGCGCACGGTGTTGCGCCCGGCGTTCCCGAACGGCTGGCTCGGGTCCGTTGGCGCGGCGACGCACGATTTGTTGAACCAGTTGGTGATCGTCTGATCGGCGCCCGACGCGTACGGATCGCACGTGACGCTCGGCCGGTAGTTGTTCGCGCCGCGGAAATCCTGCGCGATGCCGGAGACGGCCTGCGCCGCCGACGGCGTGTAGGTGAAGGTCACCGTTTCGCCGGGCACGATCGAGTTGATGCCGGCGAGCTGCCAGCCGCCGAGAATCGCCTCCGCGGCGCTCGACCACCCGCCGCCCCAGCGGTGGCCGCGGCCGAAGGGCAGCGACCACACGAAGCTCGTCGTGCTGTTGTACGGCTGGTAGTACGCGCCGGTGCCGTACTCCGCCGCGAGGTTGTAGAAATCCTGCGGCCCGGGGAAGTTGCCGTTGTTGTTCTCGAGCGACTGCGCGCCGTTGTCTTTCGCGCGCGAGAGCGTCAGCGACGAGAGCAGGCTGACGGCGGCGCCGAGCCGCCATTCGTACTTCACCTGCAGCGCGTCGTACTTCGACCTGCCGCCGTTGAAGACGTAGGTGATGTCGGAGAACTCCGGGATCGGCCGGCGCGCCTGCAGCGGGAGCGTGCCCGCGGCGTTGTTCGGCAGCGCCTGGTTGTAGTTGGCGATCAAGGCGAGGTCGTCGCCCTTGTTGCCCACGTAGGCGACGTCGACGAGCATGCTCGGCCCGAACTCGCGCTGCAGCGAGACGAACCAGCTCTGTACACGCGCCGACTGGAAGTCGCGCGGGATGAACGAAATGTTCGCCGTCAGCGGATTGAACGTGGAAGGCTCGGTGAGCCGCGACGGGTAGCCGCGCTCGGTCGTGAGGAACGACGGATCCGACGGGTTCGTCTGATTGATGA
>Ga0209474_10000310_pt1 | contig 56529 bp, 52 predicted proteins | sample GraSoiAngelo_145_FD_185902 | JGI IMG/M metagenome (GOLD analysis project Ga0209474, IMG submission 185902) | Grasslands soil microbial communities from the Angelo Coastal Reserve, California, USA - 14_1009_05_20cm (SPAdes) (version 2) | ecosystem: Environmental > Terrestrial > Soil > Grasslands...
TCCATCTCCTCGGCGATGAGGCCGGGGTAGTTCCAGACCACCGCCACCACGGGGATGTCGATCGCCGGAAGCACGTCGACCTTGAGACGAGAGAGCGAGAGACCGCCCAGCACCGCGATGACCAGGCAGAGCGTGGCCACTGTATAGGGCCTGCGCAGAGCGAGCCGGACGATCCACACGGGAGAAGCCCTCCCCCAGAAAGCTGGGCTGCATTCCCGGCGGCTGCAACGGCGTGCGCTCGTCCGGCCAACCGGCTACTCGTCCGCCTCGCCGCTCGCTGAATTCGTGTCTGGCAGTTTCGCGGACTTCGCACTGGTAGAATTGAAGGACCTCATCAAGAAGCCAGCCCGAAACCCGGGATGCGCTTCCTCCGATCGATCCAAATCCCGAGCGGCCTCCACTGTTCCTCGCTGCGGTGCTGGCCGGTAGGAATTCACAAACCGCAGTTTTCGTCGTTCGGGCTCGGGACCGCTTCTTTCGCGTCAGCACGGGTGTATAGAAAGGCGAGAGATGACCGGAACGGATTATCGAGTCTACCTCCTCGGGAAAACAGGAATGGAACATGCGGTGAGAATCTGCTGAGAATCTAATGAGCAGTCGCTAGCGGACTGCGGAGGGGAGTACCCATGCCAGTCCAGCGTTGTTTACTGGTTTTTCTCGGTCTCGCCCTGGCCCCATCGTACGTTTCCGCGCAGGTGAGACAGGTGGGCGGACACATCGGAGTCGCGACCTCGTTTGCCACCGTATCGACCAGTGCGGATCCCGTCAGCGGCAAGACCACAGAGACGATTTCTGACAGGTTCCCGCTGGTGATCCCGATTGGCATCAGCGTCCACACGAGCGAGAACGTGGTCGTCGATTTCGAGACGCAAGTGGTCCTGAAGCTCCACCCGGCGGGCACGACGGAATTCAACGTCGCTCCTGGCATCGTCTACAACTTCGGTCCCGCGGCGGCCGGACTTCGCCTGGTGTTCCCCATCGGGGCCAGTCCGTCGGCCGCGGGATTGGTGCCGCTCATCAATAAGGGGCTCGCGAATCTCGGATTCGGCATGTGGTTCATCGAAGCCGCGTTACCGATCGTCTATCACGGCAGTGGAGGCGCGGCGGAGGGCCATGTCACGTTCGATTTCGTCCTGCACAGCGGCATCGGATTCTGACGACGAGAGCCATCGGCGTTCAACTGCGGAAAAATGCAAGGAGCTCGTGCAGGGTCTCCTCCGGAGCCTCTTCCGGCACGTAATGCCCGCACGGTAGCGCGCGGCCGCGGAGGTCGGTCGCGCGCTCGCGCCAGGTGGTCAAGACGTCGAACATTTGCGCGATGCGGCCCTTCGCGCCCCAAAGCGCCAGCATCGGGCACCCCACCTTCGCCGCCAAGTCAGCCGAGTCGTGCTCCAGATCGATGCTCGCCGCTGCGCGATAATCCTCGCAGCTCGCGTGAATCACCGCCGGATCGCGGAAGGCCCGCACGTACTCGGCGACCGCATCGGGTGCGAGCGCGCCCGCGCCGAGGCGCGAGAAGAAGTTGCGCAGGAAGAACTCCGGATCCGCGCCGATCATCCGCTCGGGCAGGTCGAAGGGCTGGATGAGGAAGAACCAGTGGTAGTACACGGTCGCGAGATACTGGTTGACCTGCGCGAACATGGTCCTCGTCGGCACGATGTCGAGGACCGCCAGCTTTTTCACGCGCTCTGGATGGTCGAGCGCCATGCGATGGCCGACGCGGCCGCCGCGGTCGTGGCCGGCGAGGAAGAATTGATCGAAACCCAGGCGCTGCATCATCTCGACCTGGTCCTGCGCCATGGCGCGCTTCGAGTAGCCGGCGTGGTCCGCGCCGCCCTCGGGTTTGCTGCTCGCGCCGTATCCCCGGAGGTCGGCGGCCACCACGGTGAAGTGCTCGGCGAGCCGCGGTGCGACGAGGTGCCACATCGCGAGGGTCTGCGGGTAGCCGTGCAGGAGCAAAAGCGGGGGGCCGTTGCCGGCGCGGACGAGGTTGATCACGGCCCCAGTCGTCTCGACGCTCAACCTTTCGAAGCCCTCGAACACATCGCACCTCCGCGTGCAGGCTAGATCAATGGAGGCTACGAGGCGTCGGAGCGAGCGGGCAGACGCACGATGCTGCTCGCAGCCCCTTCGGGATGAGTAGCCTTTAGTGGAGTCGAGTTAGCCCGGATTGGCGGCAGGCAAGCGGCCGCTAGAGGAAGGTGCGTGGCTCGATCTCTCACAGCGCGGGTAGCCGCGATCGCGTTTGGCGTTGAGCTCATCTTCGCCGTGGCGATTCCCGTGGCTTATCTGCACCTGTTTGCCGTCGAGCGGGGCGAGGATCGTGCGCCGGTGCTCGCCATCGTCGTCGTGCTCTATGTCGTTAGGACGACTGCGCTCGTCGGCTACCTGGCGTGGCTGCTGCGCCCGATCGAGCGTTGGCTCAGCGACCCATCGTCGCAGCCCGCCGATGTCACTCGCAGCGCCGCCCGCGCGGCCTACGATACCCCGCTCCTGTTCCCGATCGTTTGGGCGACCTCGTGGCTCTTGTTCTACCTGCCCGTGACGGCCTCGCTGCAGCGCTGGTTCGCCGACCAGATCCCGCTGAGCGCGCGCGCGGGCGAGGCGACGGTGCTGTTCGGGCTGTCCTGCTTCGCCGCCGCGCTTCCGCTGTCCTACGCCATACTCAGCTGGCTTCTCGGCCCGATCGCAGGGCGTATCTCGCTCTCCTTGCGCGAGCGCGGTCTGCCGATCCCGGGGCGGCGCCTTTCGGTGCGCGCGCGGCTCGTCGTGCTGTCACTCTCGCTCATCACCGCGCCGACTTCCTGGATGGGCGTGCACGCGTACATGTCCCAGGTCTGGGCGGCCCAGCGCGATCTGGCGGCGCGTGCCGGGCTGCTCGCCGACGCGCTGGCGCGCGAGCTCGAGCGGTCGCCAGAGCGCGCCCTCTGGGAAACGGCTGCGCGGTCTCTGTCGACGCCGCTTGATCTCGTCGCGGTCGCCACCACCGATGGTGCCATCGTTGTCAACAACGATGCCAAGCGTGACCTCGCGGCCGCGCCGGGGCTGCGGGGGCGTCTCGCGCGCGCTCTCTCGCGGGCTCCCGCCGACTCGGTCCTGGATCCCAGCGCCCAGAGCGCTCTCGCGTATCGCCCGATACCGAGCGGCACCGGACCTCCAGCGGTAGCTCTGGTGATCTCACGGCAGCCTGTGCGCGACCGCGAAGGAGAGCTCCTCACCCTGCTGCTCTTTGCGCTGATCGCGCTGTCATGGGCGCCAGTCTGCGCTGCCTTCCTCGCCGGATCCATCGCCCGCCCGCTCAGACGCATCCGCGCGGTCGTCAACCAGATCGTCGCACGCGGCGACGTCGAAAGGCTCGGGCGCATCCCGATCTTCCACCGGGATGAGCTCGGTGAGCTCGCCCAGGGCGTGAACGAGATGATCGATCGGCTCCAGGCATCGGCGGAGCGCATCCGCCGCTACGGCGCGGATCGCGAGCAGGCCCTCGCGGTCGCCGCGCGCCGCGCCGCCGAGCTGGACGCGGTGCTCGACAACATGATCGAGGGCGTGTTCGCCTGCGACAAGACCGGCGCCGTCACGCACATGAATGCTGCCGGATTGCGGCTGCTCGAGCTCTCGTCCGCGGGTGCCGTTTCGCGCGCACCCATGGAAGCGGCGGGCGGCGGGCTTGCGCCGGTTCATCCCGACGGTCGCCCATTCTCCCCTGCGGAGCTGCCGCTCCTGCGCGCCCTCGCCGGCGAGGTGATCGTCGAGGAGGACGGCGTCCTCGAGAACCCCGGCAGCCATCGGCCGGTCTTCCTGCGCTCCAGCGCGGCGCCCATCCGCGATGCGACCGGCGCGATCGCAGGCGCGGTGGCAGTGGCGCGCGACGTGACCGAGGTGGCGGAGTTCGATCGCCTCAAGGACGAGTTCATCCGCGTGGCGGCGCACGAGCTGAAGACGCCGGTGGCGATTCTCAAGGGCTACGCCCGCACGCTGATGCGCACCGACCAGACGCTCCCCGTCCGATCGCGAAGAATGCTGGAGGCCATCGACCGCGGGGCGGAGCGCATCAACGGCGTCGTCGAGGACTTGCTCGATATCTCGCTGGCTCGCCTCGACACGTTGCACCTTTCGCCGGTCCCGGTGGACCTCGACGAGCTCGTGCGCGCGACGGTGGCTGGCGTGGGCGCCTCGGAACTCCACCGCGTGGTGATCCAGCGCGAGGACCCCGCACCGCTGACGGTCCGCGCCGACAGCGCACGTACCCGGCAGGCTCTCGGCAACCTCCTGAGCAATGCGCTCAAGTACTCGCCCGCGGGCGGCACGATCGAAGTGGTCCTGAGCGCTGACCGCGGGCGCGGGGAAGCCCAGGCATCGGTACGCGATTACGGCGTCGGCATTCCCACAAAGAGGCAGGGAGGGATCTTCCGCCTCTTCTACCGCGCCCATACCGATACGCCACATGACTACGGAGGAATGGGCGTCGGACTCTTCATGGCCAAAGAGCTGATCAAGCGCCAAGGCGGGCGCATCTGGTTCGAAAGCCGGGAAGGCGAGGGCAGCATCTTCTCCTTCACCCTTCCGCTAGCCTGAGAGGTCACCGGTTCCGTGGAGACAGCGTGCCTTAAGATATTGGTAGTGGAGGACGACCCGGACCTCGCCGCGCTCGAGGCGGAGCTCCTCGAGGAACATGGCCATCACGTCGAGATCGCGAGCAACGGCCGCGAAGCGCTGGCGGCGGTCGAGCGGGCGGCTCCCGATCTCATCCTGCTCGACATGAAGATGCCGGTGATGAGTGGCCGTGAGTTTGTCGACGAGTATCGCCGTGCTCAGCCCTCGCCGGCCCCCATCGTCGTGGTGACCGCGGCCGACGACGCTCAAGTGCGCGCCGCGGAAGTGGGTGCGAGCGGGTGGATCGCCAAGCCTTTCGATCCCGATGCTCTCGTCGCGAACGTAATGCGGCTGCTTCCCCGACCCTGATCCACCCTCAGCGGGCCGCGCGCTCGCGTACTTCGCTCCAGTACTCCTCGGCGAAGCGGCGGAAGTCGAAGCCGACCGTGCGGAAGTGGTTCAGGATTCGAAGATACCGCGCACGACATTCGCTGCGGAGCCGTGCCACGGAAGGGTGGAGGTCTTCGCAAGCAACGAAAGCAGCGGCGCCGCGCTCCAGCTCCGGCAGGTATTCATCGAGCCAGAAGCGCATCAGTTTCGGCCACCCCCGGGTCGATCGCCAACCGTCGCCGAGCACATCCTCACGGCGCAGGCGAGCGCGGCCGAGCACGTCGTCGGGGAAGTAGCAGATCCCGTGCGCTGCATCCTCGGCAAGGTCGCGCAGGTTGTTGAAGAATTGGTCGAGTGCGCCGAGTCCGCGGATGGCCTCGAATTGCTGGGGCAAGAGGAAAGGCACGAGCTGGAAAATCGAGCCCGAGAGGCGATCGAGCATCGCCCGATGATCCGCAACCGTGGGCAGGCGGAGATCGGCACGGTGGTAGGTGCGGAGCGCAGCGAGATACCTGGTCCAAGCGGCGAGCACCGCCGGTCCCTCCCCGTCAAAAACGGACGGGACGAAGCGATCGAAGCGGCGAGACGTTGGATCGAGCTGTTGGTTCTCCGCAAGCCGGTCGGCGAGGCGGATGGCGCGGATGCGCTGCAGCCAGACAGGCTGGATCGATGGTTCCAGCTCGGCGACCCAAGCAGCGTTGTCGACGTCCTTGAGCGCGTCGTCGCCCACCGCGGCATGCGCGGACGACGCGAGCTCTGAAGCGGCCCAGGCAACCCCGGCCGTCGATCGAGGGCTGCAACGCATAAGCACTCGAGCGAGCCTAGTGCATGCGGACAAGCCCGCTCAAGCTCGATCAGCGTGTGTGCGTGCAGCGTACACAATGGAGAGAGCGCTTGCTGTCTGCGTCGCTCAGCGGCCTGATCTGCGCGCGACGCGGTAGCGAAACCAGCTCACGCCGCCTGGCAGTGTTCGATGCGACTTCAGCCGCAGGGCAGCGGCCGCCTTGGGCGGCGGGTCGCCGGGAATGTCGAAGATGGTGGTCACTCCGCGGCCGCCGTCGACGACCGGCACCACCACCTGGCTGATCTCGTCCACCAGTCCGGCGTGGAGCATTTCGCCGTTGAACGTCCCGCCACCCTCGAGCATAAGCCGGCGGATCCCGAGGACGCGGCGGATCTTGTCGAGCGCCACCTTCACGTCGACCTCACGCTTGCCGCAGAACAGATACGAGGCGCCGGCGTCCTGGAGGTGCGCGAGGTAATCGTCGCTTACGCGAGAGCTGACCAGCAGGACCACGTGGTCGCCCTCGACGTCCGGCTTCTGGAATCGGAGCGCGCCCTTGGCGTCGGCGCCGATGGCGAAGCGCCGCGCCCGCCGGTCGGCGATGTAATCGCTCCGCTCGACGCGCCGTCGCGCCTTCTTGAGCTTGACGTTGCGGCCCGCGAACTCGCGCATCGTCGTCGTTCCGACGACCCACGCGCCGATCCCGAAGCTGTCTGCAGTGCTCTCGAACAGCTCTCCGGGGTCCTTTCCGCGTGGCAGCCGAGACCACCGATTGCTGAGGATGCGGCCGTCGATGGTGGTGCACATGTGGCAGATGACGTACGGTTTCATGGCCGCGCACCATAGCCGGTTGGGAACCGGGACGGAGCTAGCGCAGTCCCTGCAACAGCGCCTCGTGGAATCGCGCCGGATCCTGGATCTGCGGCGCGTGCCCCAGCTCGGGGAATTCCACCAGCTTCGCGTGCGGGAAGCGGCGCGCGGCCTCCCGCCCCAGCCGCGGATAGTCGCCGAGCTTCTTCTTCAGCTCCGCCGGCGCGGCGTCCTTGCCGATGGCGGTGTTGTCCTTCTGCCCGATCATCAGCAGCGTCGGTGCCTGCACCCGATCGAGCTCGTACAGCACCGGCTGCGTGAAGATCATGTCGTAGAGCAGCGCCGAGCTCCAGGCCACGATTTCCTTCCCCGGGCCGCGATACATGCCGGCGAGCATCTCCACCCAGCGGTCATACTCCGGGCGCCACTGCCCGGCGTAGTAGGTCGACTGCTCGTACTGGCGGATTCCCTCGGAAGTCGTCTTCAACTCGCGCGCGTACCATTCGTCGACGCTGCGCCAAGGCACGCCGAGGGCCTTCCAATCCTCCAGACCGATGGGATTGACGAGCACGAGCTGCTCGACTTGCTCCGGATGGAGCAGCGCGTACCGGACGGCGAGCATTCCGCCCGTGGAATGTCCGAGCAACGCGATCCGCCCGACGCCGAGATGCGCCAGGAGCGCGCGCGTGTTCGCGGCCAGCTGCTGGAAGCTGTATTGGTAGCGCTCCGGCTTGCTCGACTTGCAGAAACCGATCTGGTCGGGCGCGACGACGCGCCAGCCGGCCTCGCCCAGCGCGCGGATGGTGGTCTCCCAGGTTCCGGCGCAGAAGTTCTTTCCGTGCAGCAGCACGATCGTCCGTCCGTTGGAGCGTTGTGGTCGGACGTCGAGGTAGCTCATGTGCAGCTTCTGCCGTTGCGACTCCAGATCGAAGCGCTGGACGGGCCACGCGTAATCGAAGCCTTCGAGCTCGGGCCCGTATGCGACCGCGGTCGCACCCACCGGTGCGGCAGCAATTACTCCGAGGAGAACCAAGGCCAGGCAGCGGATGATCACGTGCGCCTGATAGCACACTACGGATCCGGCGGAGATCCCCCCGCCAGCGACGCGCGCTGGAAGACGCTCCCGAAACCGGCGAACAGCTCGGACATCAGGTGCGGCGTGTTTGGACCATCACCGGTGGCCTTGCGCCGCAGCGGCGCATTGATCGCGCGGCCGCCGGCACCGGTCGCCTCGTGCGGACGAAAGAGATTCATCGGCTCGCGCACGATGCCATGATTCGTCGCGTGCACGATGAGCAGCGTGCCATCCGGCAACACCTGCTCGACGAGTCCTGCGTGCGTGAGGCGGTCGTTCAGGCGACCATCGCCGTCGCGGTCGTAGGAATTGTCGAAGAAGACCAGGTCGCCGGGCGCAGCGAGCTGGGCGCGGTACACGCGTCCGTAACGCTCGACCCAGCGGACGATGGCCCGCACACCGTTGTCGCCCGGCCGGCCTTCGGAGAAGAGATCGACATCGGCGCGCTTGTACAGGGCGTGGAGATATCCCGAGCAGTCCGTGGGCACCGCATCCCCGTCGAGCCGCGGGCTGCTGACCCCGAGAGTGTCGCGCGCGGCGGCGAGGACAACTTCGACGGCATCGGCAGATGAAGGGCCACGCCTTTCAGTCAGGTCGGGCATCGTGGCGAAGGTGACCGCCGGGAAATCGGAAGTTGCCACGCGACGACTCGTGCAACCCAGCGCCAGAACGACGGCGGCGGCGAGTGCGAATCGCGCGGGGCCATGGCGGTCGAACAGCGCTGTCAATGACTCGATCATCTGGATATGGGGCTGACTCGACATTACGGGTCCATCGGCGGAGCGCGCCAGAGGGGCGGACGGCCCACCCTGCGTGGCATCCGCGCTCACTGTGCCGAGCGTTCACACATGTCGGCGACTGACGTGGCGGTCGGTCGTTGACTCTTCGCAGCCCTTGGCGCCACAACCCGCCACCCGCCTGCGGCAACGGAGGAATCCAATGATCCGCCTCTTTGTCCTCTCAGCCTTCCTCGCTTTTGCGAGCGCGGTTCATGCCCAACCGGCCAGGTCTGTGCCCGAGCTCGCGGGCCTCGATCGCGTCTATCCAACGCTCGATGCGCTGTACCAGGACCTGCACCGCAATCCTGAATTGTCCAAACACGAGGACAAGACCGCCGCGAAGCTGGCAGCGCGCATGCGCGAGGTCGGGTTCGAAGTCACCGAGCATGTCGGGGGTACCGGCATCGTCGGCATCCTACGCAACGGCAATGGCCCCACCGTGCTCGTGCGCACCGACATGGACGCCTTGCCGCTCAAGGAGACAACCGGGCTTCCGTATGCGAGCAAGGTGACGACCAAGAGCGAAGGAGGCGAAGTCACCCCGGTGATGCACGCGTGCGGACACGACATCCACATGGCGTCGTGGGTTGGCGCCGCGACGCTGCTGTCGGGGCTGAAGGACCGCTGGCATGGAACGCTGGTGTTCATCGGTCAGCCCGCCGAAGAGATGGTGAGCAGCGCCAATGCGATGGTGAAGGACGGTTTGTTCACCCGGTTCCCGAAGCCCGACTTCGTCCTCGGCCTGCACGATACCAGTCCGCGCCGGCGTGTCCGCCTTGACGCTCTCCGTGTTGGAGCTGGTCGGGAGGCGCGAGCAGGGCTAGATCGTGACACTCACGCGGCGTGACGCCTAGGAGATGATCCACTCGAACGAGCGCGGCACCGTCATTGCAGAGCTGGCCGTAGAACTGATCTAGTGACCCGGGGGAGGCGGTCATCATGAGCAGCAGATTCACAGCGCGTTCGTAGGCTGGAGGCGTACCGAAGACGCGGCCATTCACCGTGGTAGCGCCGCATGTAGCGCCACAGTAGCGCCATCGCGCTGTCGGCCCGTGTGGGCCGGTCTCGACGGGTGTCGAGACGTACGATTCCCAAACGTGGTCTGGAGTGTGGATCGAGGAGGTACGGTCATGAGCAGCACACGCACGAGTGCAGCAATCGTCTCGTTGATCGTTTCCCTCGAGCCGGTGTTCGCCGCCACGGCCGGCGTGAACCCGCCTTCGAACACGAGCGCCGTCGCATCTTCCGCGACGCGAATCGACCTTTCCTGGCAGGACACCTCGTCGAACGAGAGCGGCTTCGAGGTGCGGCGCTCGTCCGCGGGACCGCAAGGAACATTCGCACCGCTCGCGACGACAGGGGCGAATGCCACGCGGTATGCCGATCTCGGACTGACCGCGTCGAGGCAATACTGTTACGCGGTGCGCGCGTTTCGGACGAGTGCTGGCCGGACCACCTACTCCGATTCCTCAGCGGTCGCCTGCGCGGCGACGCTCGCGCCTCCTGCCCCCGCAGCGCCTTCGAACGTCTCCGCGACGCCATTGTCGGACAGCCGGATCGACGTCGTCTGGCAGGACAACTCGACGAACGAGACCGGCTTCGAGGTCCAGCGGGCGCTGGGCGGTCCGGGCGACACCTTCGCCGTCGTTGCCTCGACAGGCGCGGGTGTGACTGCGTGGTCCGACATGGCTCTCAGCCCGTCGACGCAGTACTGCTACCGGGTCCGTGCCTTCAACGCGATGGGAGGCCAGACGACCTTCTCCGAGTTTTCGGGCGCGACGTGCGCGACGACGACAGCGCCGTCGCCGCCCCTCGCCCCGTCGAATGTCCGGGTCTATGTCGTGTCCGACACCCGCCTGGACGTGTACTGGCAGGACAACTCGACGAACGAGACCGGCTTCGAGATCCATCGTTCCAAGGACGGGCCGGAAGGCGCCTTCACGCTGGCTGCATCGACGGGCGCAGACGCCACGGCCAAGGCGGACATCGGGCTCACCGCCGCGACGCAGTACTGCTATCAAGTGCGCGCGGTCAAGACGGTGGCGGGCACTACGCTCGAGTCCGCGTTCTCGCCGGCAGTCTGCGCGACGACGCGGCCGCCTCCACAGGCTCCCGGGCTGCACATCACTGCCGTCACCACCGGCACTCCGCCCGGCACCTCGGACTACTGGGCGGACATCTGGAAGTATGATTCGTACTGGCGCTACTTCTCCTACGTGACGACGGTCACCGTTCCGCCCAACGGGACCACGACGATCACCACCCTCGATCCGTTCGATTACCGCATCGACATGTACGGCGTTTCATACGAGTGCGATTTCACGACGCCCAGCACGCAGTTCGTCACGGTCGGGTCCTTCTTCGAGCCAGGCGTCATCGCGGAGTTCGACCTCAAGTGCAGGCCCCCAATGACGCTGGCGATCGCGGCCGGCGCCGACATCTACACGATCAAATCGAACGGAGAAGGGCTCGCGCAACTGACGTTCGATCCCGCGTCGGACACCGCTCCCGCATGGTCTCCGGACGGGACGAAGATGGCTTTCCAGAGCGACCGCACGGGCTCGCCCGAGATCTTCGTGATGAACGCGGATGGTTCCGGCGCGATCCAGCTCACGTCGTCTTCCGGCGGCAACTTCCGTCCTGCATGGTCGCCGGACGGGAACCGGATCGCGTTTACCAGCCGTCGCGACGGCAATGGCGAGATCTGCGTCATGAGCTCCGATGGCACCGGCCTCGTCAACCTGACGAATCACGCCGCCGAAGACAGCGATCCGACCTGGTCGCCCGACGGAACGAGGATCGCATTCCGCAGTTATCGCGACGGCGACTCTACCGGGATCTACCTCATGAACGCGGACGGCTCCGGCGCTTCGCGTTTGACGGTGGACCCGGACGTCGTCGATTCGCAACCGGCGTGGTCACCGGACGGAGACTGGATCGCAATGGCGCGGTACGCGTGTGGGCTCGAATCGTGCTCGCAGGCGATCTGGATGATCAGCCTTCGCGACGACTCCGCAGCAACCCAGATCAGCTTGTCGAGCCCGGACTGTGAATCTCACGGCGAGCCGGCATGGTCTCCGGATGGCCGCAAGCTCGCATTCACGCGGACCGACTTCTGCTCGGGCGGGGCCACGGAGGTGCACATCCTGCGGCTCTTTGGCATCGACAATGGCACGAGCGGCCTGATGGTGACGTCCGGATCGAACCCCAGCTGGCGGCCCTGACCAACTCGGTCAGGTGGATTGTTCGTCAGCGTCGAGGCGCGACGTCCGCTGCTGGAACGCGCAGGATCTCGCAACTTCGCTCGAGCGCGCGATCGAACGAGATCCACTGGCCGTCCGGCGACCATTTCGGAGACGTGCAACGCCCCGGCACGTCCACGAGCTGCTTCGCGTCGGTGCCATCCGCGTTCATGACCCAGATGCGATACTCGCCGGTCCGGTCTGAGCCGAAGACGATTCTGACGCCGTCGGGAGACCACGCGGGCCAGCCGTCGAACGCCGGGTGATTCGTCAGGTTGCGCGCGTTCTCGCCATCGGCGTCCATGACGAACACCTCCGAGTTGCCGGCGAGCACGCGGCGAAACGCGATGTGCGAACCGTCGGGGGAGTAGACGGGAAAGGTGTTGATTCCGCCGTCGTTCGTCAGCTGGGTCACGGTACCCTTGTCCGCGTCGACGACGTGGATTTCGTACCTCTCGGGCTTCTCTCGCCCCGAGCAGAAGATGATTCGGCGGCTATCCCGGGCCCAGTGCGGGTGGATGGCGGCGCCGCCGTCCCGCGTGACCTGCCGCCGGTTCTTGCCGTCGGCATCGACGACCCAGATCTCCGGGTTGCCCCCGCGGTCGGACACGAACGCGATGCGGCGCCCGTCTGGCGACCACGCCGGCGTCTCGTCCGTTCCGGGGCCAGAGGTGAGCTGCGATACGTTCGAGCCGTCACCGTTCATGACGTACAGCTTGGTCGGCCCGCCACCGCGGTTCGAATCGAAGACGAGCCGACGCGAATCCGGCGACCAGGACGATTCCTCCGAAATCTGCGGAGTCAGCCGGAACACCTTGTCCGCCGGGACGAGCGCCGACGCGGCGAGGAGCAGGAAGGGCAACATGGCCGCATAACGCCAACGGTGTGGGGGCATTCCACGGCTTCGTGGACGCGCACCATAGCCAGTCTCAGAAGGCGGGCGAACGGCCCGCTGTAAAAATGCGCAACGCGCGTGGACTTGACTCTCCGTTTGGAATTCTCCTAAGAGCCGCTCCGGGGAAAATCAGATCAGAGAAATCCTTTCACGCCGCGCGCGGAGCGTCGGCGGTCTCCCGCCACACCCAGGAGGATGATCATGCACGCGAGTGTCGGAACGCGATTCAGCGGCATCCGGATGCCACGTCTGTTGGCGCTGTGGGTCGCAGCACTCTGCTGGACCGCTGACGCCGCTTTCGCGGCCAAGCCGACGAAGGTCTTCCTGCATCCGGCAACCGACATGATCGTCGCAGGAGGCAACGCCTTCGGTTCGGGAGGAGCGTACAAGAAGGTGCGAGGCACCGTCGAGTTCCAGATCGACCCGACCGATCCGCGCAATGCCGTGATCACGGATTTGAACTTGGCGCCGCGGAACGCCGACGGCCTGGTCTCCTTCGATGCCGATTACATGCTGCTGTACCCGGCCGATCTTTCGAAATGGAACCGCCAGCTCGTCTCCGAGATCAACAACCGCGGCAATCTCCTTCTCTTCCTCTCGTTTGCGAACGGCCCCTTCAACAACGATCCCGTCTCGCAGGCCGACTTCGGCAACGGCTTCTTCCTCAACCAGGGTTACGCGATGGCCTGGGTAGGGTGGGGAGCGGACGTGGAGGCCGGTGGCGGGCGCCTCGCGTTGCGGGTGCCCGCTCCACTGCATGCCAACGGCACCCCCGTGACTCAGCGGATCACCATCGAGTTGGCCGACGAGTTCAGCTTCCCCGAGGGAGGCACCGCCAGCTGCGAGCCGCTGAGCGGGTCGCCGGTGATCAAGGGCTATCCCGCGGTCCTTTCGGAGAAGGCGAATGACGAGCTGTTCGTCCGCGCGAGCGACTCGCCGCGCCCGTCGGCGCCGCCGATTCCGGCGGGCACGTTGGTGCCGAATGCCCAGTGGTCCTTCCCCGACCGCGACCACCTTTGCGTCAGTGGCGGATTCCAGACCGGGATGGTCTACCAGCTCAACTACGTCGCCGAAGACACCCGCATCATGGGGCTGGGCTACGCCGCCCAGCGCGAGTTCGCCACGTTCCTGCGGCACCGGACAGCGGACGACGCCGGCAGGCCCAATCCGTTCGCCACCAGCAGAGGCGTCGCGACTTCGATCCTGTACGGAGCGTCCCAGTCCGGCGTCTACGTCCGTGACTACGTCTACCAGGGCTTCAACGAGGACCTGGCGGGCCAGCGCGTGTTCGACGCCGTTCACGCGCACATCTCCGGAGCGGTGAAGCTGGGCCTGAATTACCGGTTCGGGCAGGTCCATCCCTGGTCCACGGAGCACCGCGACCGCTTCATTCCGCAGGTCACGTTCCCCTTCAACTTTGGCGTCCGCGTAAATCCGCTGGTCGCCCTCGGGATCGAAAAAGGGCCGCTGACAGACGGCATCCTCAAGCGGCCGGCAACCGATCCGCTGTTCGTACAGACCGACACTTCGAACGAGTACTGGTGGGCGCAATCCTCGCTGGTCGACACCGACGGCTTCGGCCACGAGGTGAAGCTGCCCAGGAATGCGCGGCATTACGTGGTCGTCGGGCTCCAGCACTTCAGCGGCTTCGGTTCGGTCCCGGCACAAGGTCTGTGCCAGCAGCTCAACAATCCCGTCTACGTCGGACCCGCGCTGCGAGCGATCTTCACGGATCTCGACGAGTGGGTGACGAAGGGCATCGCGGCGCCAGAGAGCCGGCGCGCGACGGTGGACGAGGGGCTGCTCGTGCCGCCCGAGGACCGCGAGGAGGTGGGCTTTCCGGCGATCCCGGGTGTGACCTACAACGGGCTCTTCAATGCGCTCGGCGAGCTGGACTTCGGCCCCTCCGTCTCCCAGAACCGTGGGATCATCACCAACTGGGGCCATCCTCCGGTCCTCGCGACCTACCGCGTGCTGGTGCCGCGGGTGAGCGAAGTGGGAATCGATCTCGGCGGCGTCGAGGTTCCCGTGGTGGGCGTTCCCACCGCGACGCTGACCGGATGGAACCTTCGCCGCGCTCCTTACGCCGACGGCGAGCTCTGCGAGCTGAACGGCATGTTCCTGCCCTTATCGACGACGAAGGACCAGGCCAGGGCAGCGGGTGATCCGCGGCCGTCGCTGCAGAAGCTGTACAAGAGTCACGACGGCTACGTGAAAGCCGTCGAGCAGTTCGTCAAGCGGGCCGTGAAGGAACGGTTCCTTCTGCCCGAAGACGCCGACGCTGCCGTGCGCGACGCCGAGGCGAGCGACGTACTCGTCGGCGTCGGTCAGTGATGTACCGGGATCCGGCGAGGAGAGAACCATGACGACTTCATTCATCCGCCTCAGCACATTGCTCGCGGTGCTCTGCATTTCGGCTTCCGCTGCGCGGGCGGGCGATGCGAAGCGCGACGAGAGCGATCCCTGCGCAAGCGTCATGCCGGCCGCCGCAGGCGGTCCAGTTCCGCACGATGACGAGAAGCTGGTGGTTCGCTGGCTCGGGACCACGAATTACGAGATCTCGTACCGGGGCCAGGTCCTTCTCTACGACACCTACTTCGACCGCGGTCCGCGCAACCGCCCCATCGGGTTGCTTTCTGCGCAGGTGACTCGCGCGGACGCCATCTTTCTCGGCCACGGCCACTTCGATCACATGAGCGATGCGTCGTCGATCGCGCTGCGCCTCGGCATTCGCGCCATCGGCGGCCCGCCGACCTACGAGAAGCTGCTCACGCAGGGGATGACCGACGGCCAGGCCGTGCGCGTGACCGGAACGGGCGGCGAGCGGTTCGCCTTCCGCGGATTCACCGTCGAGGCGGTGCTGGCGCACCACAGCGTATTGCCGGGAGCCACCATCGCCGCGTTCACCACTGCCATCCAGACAGAGCTGGGAACTCCCTCACCCGCCGAGGTCGCCGCCGAAGACGTCGTGCGCGCGCGCGGCACCTTTGACCCGCGCGTCATCACCATCGGCACCATCGCGTATCTGCTCACGTTCGACAGCGGCTTCCGCCTGATCTGGCTCGACAGCGCGGGTCCAATCACGCAGGCGGAGATCGATCTGATGAAGCGCATCGGCCGCACCGACGTTGCCATCGTTGCCTACGTCGGCCACTACGTGCAGGAGACGCAGATCCCGGTGACGATGGCGCTGGTCCAGCTGTTCAACCCCCGCTTCTACCTGCCCGGCCACCACGACGAGATCCACGACATCTTCCTTGACCTGGGCACCGAGCCGCTCTTCCTCACGCTCCGTGACGAGGCGCGCGTGGAGCCCATCTCTCTGCTCTACCGCGGTGCGGCCTGCTTCAACGTGAAGTCCGGGAAGAGGATCCTGGCCGACCACTGAAGCGGCGGGACAGAAAGACGACCGCTCGCGGGGACATCCGAGCAGCCGGCTACATCGGCGGGACCACCCCGTCCTTGCCGATCGTCAACCGCTCGGCACGGAGTGTCCCGTCCGCCTGCCGCGAGGCGATCGCGAACAGGTGCACGCCGGGCTTCAGTTGTGATCGATCCGCCGGCTCGAGCTTGACGACCTTCGCATCGGGTGGCACTACGACCGACTTCTCGCCGTCGCTGTACTTCAGCGTGAGCTTGCTGCCGGCGACTTTGGCCACGGTCGCGTTCGTCATCGTGCTCGGCGACTTCCCGCCTGCCGCACCCACTCCTGTGACCGTCGCGTTGGTCATCGTGCTACCCGGCCGCAGGTCCCATGGCCGATGGCCCTCGCCGGTTCCCCGCATTGACTCGGGAAACAGGTGCACCTCGATCGCGCGGAGCGTGCCGTCGGGCTGGGCGACGGCCGTGGTTCCAATGAAGGCCCCGTCGCGCACGTCGGCCAATTCCGCCTTTTCCGCCACGGAGACGCGAACGTCGTCCGCAAGCTGCAGTTTCAGGGTCTCGCCGCCGCGTGACTTGACCGTGACGGTGTTGCCATCGATTGCGACGATGTCGCCCCGCACGTGCTCCGGCGCCGACTTGCCGGACGACGACACCTGCGCCGTGCCAGCGCCGGCCAACAAGCTCGCCGCGATGAAGGCCAGTTGGTGATGCATGATGTGTACCTCCTCGACTACGCTCGGACGGTATGCATTCGCTCGAACACGAGCATCGTACAGTCGACGGAACGAGCACTCGAGGCGTCGAAGTGCGCGGTTCGTGTGGTTAGCCTTACGCCATGGCGTCTCCTCGCGCCGAGCAGCCGCTCGCCGTCCGGATCACCCACTGGGCCAACGTCCCGTTGCTCGCGATCATGGCGGCGAGCGGGTTGCAGATCCTCGCCGCCTTTCCCGAGATGGGCCCGAAGGGCGCTCCCGCGGGCTGGTATCCGCTTCAGGGCTGGACGCCTCCGGCGTGGATGCGTGCCGGTGACTGGCTCGCAGGTGCGCGCCACGTGCACTTCGGCGTCGCGTGGTTGTTCGTCGCAAATGCATTGGTGTACGTGGTCTGGCTGGTGATCAGCGGGGAGTGGCGGCGCCGCACATTCCATCCCCGGCGCGACGCCGGCAACGCCCTTCACACCACCGCGTGGTACCTGCGCCTTCGCAAATCGCCGCCCGAGCAAGGGCTCTACAATGGGCTGCAGCGTCTCGCCTACACGCTCGTGATCGCGCTCGCCGCGCTGGAAGTTCTTTCCGGCCTGGCGCTCTACAAGCCTGTCCAGCTTTCGGTGCTCGCCGCGCTGTTCGGTGGCTACGAAGGCGCGCGGGCGTTCCATCTGCTCGGGCTTGCGGCCCTGCTCGTGTTTACGGTCGGCCACGTTGCGCTGACGGTGCTTCATCCCCGGGCGCTCGCGTCGATCTTCACCGGAGGACGGCGCGCATGACCGTCTCGAGAAGGACGCTCCTCGGCCTCGCGTTGCTTCCGCTGGGGTGTGACTCAAGCAAACCACACGAGGGTTTTCTCGGGCTCACGGAGCGGCTCAACGACCGCATGCAGCGCGCGTTCTTTCGCCCGGGAAAGCTCGCCTCCGAAGAATCCGCCGGGGCTCTCACGCCGCAGGGAGCCTTTCCGCTGTACAAAGTCGCCGACGAATATCCCGCCGCCCCGGCCGACTGGAAGCTGCGTGTCCATGGCCTCGTGGCGAGGCGGCTCGATCTTTCGCTCACCGACCTCCGCCGCCTGACGCCAACGCAATTCCGCGTCCGGCACCATTGCGTCGAAGGCTGGTCCGCCGTCGCGTCATGGCAGGGCGTGCGTGTCTCGGAGATCGCCCGGCTTTGCGGCGCCGACCCGCGCGCCAGGTTCGTCGAATTCCGCAGCTTCGAGGAGGGCTATCCGAACGCGGGTGCGTCGCCCGTTCGCTACTACTCGAGCTGGGATCGCGAGAGTGTGGAGCATCCGCAGACCATCCTCGCCTACGGCCGCAACGGCGCCCCGCTGTCACTCGGGGAGGGCGCGCCGCTGCGTCTCTACTCGGCGGTCAAACTCGGTTACAAGATGGTCAAGTGGGTGGACGAGGTCGTCTTCCAACCCGTTCGCACGGGCGGTTACTGGGAGGACCTCGGCTACGAATGGTTCGCAGGGGTGTGACCCACAGAGCGTCTTGTACGACGAAGTGAAGTGGCTCAAGTCGCAATAGCCGCCAGCTCCCGCCGGACCTGCCGGACTCCTCGCAGGGCCAGCGCCGACATCACCACGCTGCCCAGAAAGAGCGCAATGGGTCCGAATGGGATGAACGGGAAGAACGGATTATCTCGAACGACGCGAGCTGCTCGTTTGGCACGCATGATGCGATGTTAGAGCCGGTATCGCTCCGTTGCAGCATGCATCCGGGAAAGCGCTCCACCGGACGCCGGAACCAGGTTGCCGGTCGATGATGACGTAGATGAGTCAGACGCCGAGCGCTTTCGCCGCCTTGGCGACGTCGCCCTCGGCCACGAAGACGATGGTGGCGAACTTCCCGCCGATTCCGAACGCGTCCGTCGCTTCGATGTTGATGCCCGCCTTGGCGATCTTCTCCAGCACACTGTGGTAGTTGCCGATTTTGTCCGCGTCCTCTACCCAGAACGCGGCCTCGGTCTTGGGCGCCTTGCCCAGCTTGTTGAGCGCCTGCTTCGCGCGGTCGAGGTCGGCGGTGAAGAAATGGGCCTGCGCTTCCCCGGGGCCCATCTGGTACGCCCAACTCGCGGTGACGTTGACCTTCGCTTCGCGGAATGCACTCAGGACCTGCGCGAGCGCTCCGGGCTTGGGGTCCAGCTTCACGGTCAGCACATCGATCTTCCTTGCGGTGGCCATCTCATCCTCCCTTGCAAGATGCGGGATGCCGCATCTAGTACACCAGCTGGGGCGCCGCCGCATTCGCGTTCCCGGCTAGCTCGCCGGAAGCGGAATCCGGGGTGTCAGAGGCACTGCTACGCGGCGGTGCTTCGAGTCGTGCCGGCGTATGGGGAGGGCGCGCGCGCAGGAGCCGAGAGCGCGATCGGCTTGCACGCGTGAAAGAACTCCGCCCGCCGGCCACGTGCCCTCGGGCGGCCTGCCCGCAAACCAGGCTCAGACCGCTTTCAGTAGCGCAGACAAGTCGGTGATTTTGTCGACTTCCTTGTCGGGGGCGAACCCGAGCTCGTCCATCGGCTGCTTGCCGCGGTTGATCCAGAAGGTCGCCAGACCGAAGTTCGCGGCCCCCGCTACGTCCCATGCATTTGAAGAGACGAAGCCGGTCGCCTCCCGAGGACTCTGGAGTCTCTTCGGGCCGAGCTCGTAGACGCGGGGGCTGGGCTTGTAAATCTTGATCTCGTCCACGCTGATGATGCGCGCGAGGAAGCGATCGATCCCCGCGCTCTTCGCAGCCGCCTGCAGCATGCGCGGTTCCCCGTTGGAGAGAATGCCGAGCTTGTAGCCCGCCGACTTGAGCTGCTCGAGGCCCGGGGCCACGTCAGGGAACGCGGTCAGGGAGAGATAGGCATCCATCAGCTGCTTGCGCTTGGAAGCATCGAGGTCAAGCTTCAGGCTCTTCGCCGCGAAGACCAGACCATCCTCGGTCACTTTCCAGAAGTTCTCATAGCGTCCCATCAAGCTCCGGCTCCAGGTGTACTGCAGCTGCTTGAGGCGCCAGGTGTTGCTCAGCGCCGTGCCCTGGCCGGGGAAGAGTTGCTCGCCGAGCGACACGACGGAATGGACATCGAAGAGCGTGCCGTACGCGTCGAAGGCGAGGCTCTTGATCTTGTTGAGCTCTGCAGCGCCGCGCGGTGCGCGTTTGCGCTGCGCCTCCTCGGCGGCGGCGGTCTTCGAGGCGAGCGCACCGAAGCTCGCGCCTCCGATTGCGACCATCTTCAAGAAATCGCGTCTCTGTGAGCGCATGTTCGTCCCCCTTTGCAGCGGTCCCGTCTTAGCACCGTCGCGGACAGGCGGCGAGACGGCCATCGACGCTCGCCACCCGTCCAGCGGATGCTTTCAGCGCAACGAGGCAGCGTTAGTCGTCGCCATCTCGCTGGCCCGCGGGGCGATCGTCACGTGCAGCACCTGCTCGACGGATGGATAGCTGAAGCCATCCTTCACGTCCTCGATGCGACGCACCGGCTTGTGCTCGGAGGGACCGGTGTTCGGTGCACTCTGGCGCGGGGCCTGGTTGGGACCGAAGCCTGGCTCCTCGTTTACCTCGGTGCCGGCATCCCAGAGATGGAATCGGCTCGTCACGTCACCGCTGATGGGAGCGCCATTCTCGAACAGCGCGATTCCATCGTCCGACGGCGCGTAGAACAGATCGTTGGACTGACCGAACATCGTCGTTACGGTCAGTCGTTCCCCCGGCTTCGCCTGGACGGTGAACTCATACGCTTTGCCGGGTAGCGCCGGCCCGGCCTTGTCGTCGCCGACCGGCGTGTTGAACACTCCGCTCGCTACGACGCCCTTCATCTTCTTCACCGACGCCGCGAGCTGCGAGGGGTTGCCGTCCTCGGCCTGGGCCTCGAGGCCCTGTCCGCGATCGGGCTTGCCGCTCGTGAACACGACGCGCTTGCCGGCGTGGACGATCCAGAGCCCAGGCGAGTGCGGCGCTGGCGCAGTATCTCCGCTCGAGGAGCGCAGCGTGGTCCCGGTCGAGACGTTCTCGATCCGGACATGGAACGTGGTCCTGCCGTCGGCCGCAGCAGCGGCGCCGGCGATCCCGCAGGTCATCATCAACAGGAATGCAAAGCGAAGCATGGGAATCCCTCTCTGGTTTGTGTAGCGTGGGCTTGCGATCAGTCGAAGACTCTCAGCGCGGCGTTACAGCGCGCACCTCTCAGCGGGCCGCTCCCACCAGCTGGACCATGCCTCCGGGACGGATGCCCGGCACCGAGAGCCGGATCCGGTAGAGCGCGCTGCGCGCGGCCAGATACAGCGTCCGCCCGTCGCTGTCGCCCCACGCCATGTTCGCCGCGAGCTGCTCGGAAACGATGGTTCCCAGATGCTTGCCCTCGGCCGAGACGATCCACACGCCGCCCGGCCCCGAGACGTAGAGGTTCCCGCGCTGATCCACCTTCATCCCGTCCAGCGCCTCCTCGCCGGGCGCGGCCGACATGTCGAAAAAGACGCGACCGCCGGACAAGCCGCAGTCGGGCGCCACTTGATAGCGCATGACGACCTTGCGCTGAGGGTCCCAGTTGGTCACGTACAGGAACTTCTCGTCGGGCGAGAAGGCGATTCCGTTCGGCCCGATCAGATCGGTGGAGACGAGCTTCAGCCCGCCATCCTTGAGACAGAAGACGCCGCTGTAGGGAAGCTCCTTGCGCGGGTCGTCGTAGACGCGAGGCAGCCCGAATGGCGGATCGGTGAAGTAGAGCGCGCCGTCCGACCGGTAGACGAGATCGTTGGGGCTGTTGAGCCGCTTGCCCTGGTAGCGATCGGCGAGAATCGTCAGAGCGCCGGTCCGCTCCAGCCGGGTGACGCGGCGGTTGCCGTGCTCGTCGACGGTGAGCCGGCCCTCACGGTCCAGCGTCAGGCCGTTGGACCCCGGCTGGTGGTACTCGCCGACGTCCGCGCCCTTGTAGCCGCTCTTCGTGCGGTACACAGACACTTGCCCGTCCGGCGTCCAGCGGTAGATGCGATTCGCGTTGGGGTCGCTGAAGAGCAGGTACCCATCGGGATGCCACACCGGTCCTTCGATGAACTCGAATCCTTCGGCGAGCTTTTCGATGCGGGCGTCCGCGGGAACCAGCTCATCCAGCGCGGGATCGATGCGGGCAATCGACCCGAAGCTGCGCTTCTCCGCCGCCGGCCGATGCAGCTCGAGCGTGGCCGAGCGGATCCAGAGGAAGTTGTCGGGCCCGATGGAAAGCGGACCGTTGGCTGCGAAGACGGCGATGCGGAACTGCTGCCCTGGCTTCGCCTCGCGCGTGAGCACCACGCGATTGGGCGCGTTGAATCCGCGCACGACCGCGCCCCCGCTCTGGCCGAGCATCGGCGAGAGCTTTCCGTCGACCCAGACCTCGGCGTAATCGTCGACCACCACCTCGAAGACGAGGGTGCCGCCCTTCACCTCGGTGGTCCCGATGCGCTCCGGCACGTTGAGGGTCAGGCGATACCATCCGAAGCACACCTTGCCGTTGCCGCGCCGCTGTTCGAGGGCGGTCGCGGCGACGACCTCCCACTTCGAGTCGTCGTCGTCCGCGCGCGGCGAGAACTGCTGCGAGCGTACCGGCTTGCCGGAAGCCCGCAGATCGGGGCCGGGCGCGCGCGCATCTACGGTCGTCAAGGATGCGTCCCGATATCGCCAGGAACCCGCGACGGAAGCGAGCGCTGCCGGATCGGCGAGATCGACGATTGCGGCTGGCAGACGGTACGCGTCGTCGTAGGGCGCAGGCGCAACGGGAGCCGCGACCAGGACGGCTAGCAGAGTGACCGTGCCCATCAGCGCACCTTCACGACGTAGTAGTTGAACGGCGCCGAAGCCTGCTGGAACCAGTGAGGCACGCCGCTCGGCACCACGACCACGTCGCCTTCCGCGAGATGGCGCGTGTCGCCACCCTGCAAACCGGCGCCGCGGATCTCGTCCGGCTCGATGGTCTGTCCCTCGAGGACCGTCCCTCCGGTCACGAGTGTTGCCTTGCCGTGCAGCACGTGGATGATGTCCGTGTCGCGCAGGTGGACCTCGGCCTTGCCGGCGCCGTCGCGGTGGCTGGCGTGCACCTTGTAGTTCGCTACCTCGACCAGCGGTCGGCCCTTGACGAACGCTTCCGCCACCTCCGCGCCTCGAAAGTAGGTGATCGACATCGTCGCGCCAGCACCGGTGACGGCGGCGGCGCCCGCCAGGGCAAGCTCCTCGTCCTGTTGCGCGCTGTTGGCGCCGCTCACGCCGATCGCGCCCACGATCTGGCCCTCGATGACGATGGGTACGCCGCCGATCAGCGGCGTGAAGTCTTCGACGGCGGTCATCGCAGTCCGTCCCTTGTTGATCAATTCCTCGAAGAACCGGGTCGGCTTCTTGAAGAGCGCCGCGGTGCGCGCCTTGCCTATGGAGACGCGCGCGCCGGCGGCGAAAGTGCCCTCGAGGCGCTCGAGCGCCATCAGGTTCCCGCCATCGTCGACGACCGCGATGATGCCGCCGGCCTTGTTGCGGCGGGCCTCGGCCTCCGCGGCGGCGATGGCGCGACGAGCGCCCTCCAGCGTGAGGACTTTCTTTTCCACAATCTGCGCGTGCGCACGGCCGGCAACCAGCGCGCCGAGCGCGGCGGCGACGAACCTTGCCCGAACCATCGGAAACACCTTTCGCGCGCCTCGGCGCGCCGTGAAGAGAAGGCCGATCCGCGGCGCCGCGGTCCGGGGAATCCGCAACGCCGCGCTCGGGGACTACGAGGCTTCCGGAAAGGCGTCGATCGCGAACGACGATCCGTTACACGGCTCGCCATTGAAGGGCCAGAGCTAGCGCAGTCCCTGCAAACAGCGCCTCGTGGAATCGCGCCGTCCGGACCTGGAATGTCAGAGGGCCCTGGTACGCTCATCAAATGAGCGATGCGTGCACCGAGCTCGATGCGAGGCTGGAGGCGCCCGCCGATCAGGACGAGAAGGAGTGGGCTTTGTGACGCTTCCGTAGCGTCCGGGATGCTGCTGCGGCCATGAGCGGGCTCAGGAGCTTCGCGATCGTGCTGTCATCCTCGGTGTTCTGGGTCTGGTCTATAGACAGTTCAGCTACACCCGGAGATCACACGATGCGGAGCTGGGAGTGGTGAAGCTGTCGATCAAGGAGAAAGAGACCGTCGACGTTCCCACCTGGGCTGGAGTGGCAGCCATCGGCGCCGGTGCGGTGGTGCTGGTCATGGGAAGAAAGATGAAGGTCTGATCAGGGCACGACGCGGATCACGGGCTGCATGAGGTACTTCCCGTTGCCGGTCTTGTGGATCGACTGCGCCGCGTCGAAGTCCAGCTTGATCTCCAGCACGCCGCCCTGCGGCACGGTCTGGTTCACATCGACTTTCAGACCGCTGGTCGTCCCGCTCGGGACCGTCACGTCGGTGCTGGGCGTCGCGTCGTTGAACACGAGCTGAGCACCCACCAGGTGCAAGCGCACCTGCGAGATGTTGCCGGCCGGCACGTCCACGGGCATCTCCTCCACGCCTCCGTCAGCCGCGAGCCGCGAGCAAAGGGGCGTGAACCGGCCTCCGGTCAGCGAGAGCAGGTCGATGGTCTGCGTATCGGTACACAGGACGATCCACCCGCTGGCGTTGCTCCCATCCTCGCTTGCGCCGGCATCGGGCGCGCCGCCATCGGGAAACGACGTCGAGGCATCGTCGTGCACGCGGATCTCGTCGAACGTGACGTTGACCTGGCTGACGTTGGCGAGGTCGCTGGGTGCATCGGTCAGCGAGATCTTCAGCTGACCCATACCCTTGCTGGATCCGCCGCAAGAAACGGCGAGGACCGAGAACAAGAGGACGACGAGCGATGTGCGCACGATGGCTCCGCGGTAGGTTGGCTCGCCTTCCAGCAAAATCTCCGCCATTCGTCCTCCCTCTGAACGACCAGAGAAGGGGCGGCGCGCCTGTACCGCATGGTACATGGACCTGTACTTCTTGGTGCGCCGCGCTGGTGCGGTGGCCAATCGCTCAGGGAGATGGGTCAGGCATACATGTTGCTGCGCCGAAGGCTCATGGGATTCCTCTCCTGGCAATCGCTCGCGGTCCTGCTCGCCGCGGCCAGCCCCGCCCGCAGCGCGCAGGCCGAGGAGGCGCGCGCAGCGGTGCGCGCTGCCCTAGAACAAGAAGCCACTGCGCCGTCTCTTCCTCCGGCCTTCCCGAGCCGGTCCAGAAAAGAAACAGACCCGAACCGCATGGCGCGCGATCAGTCCGGAGCGAGCGCGAACGGCGCCGCGGCCGCCGCAAAGTCGGAGGCCGCCGCCCGCAGCGCCCAGGGCGCGGCCGCGAGCGCTGCGAAGAACGCCAACGCCGACAGCCACGCAGCCGCCGGGCAGGAGCGCGCCGATCAGGCCCGCAAGAAGCCACACGGTCCGGGCAGGAACCCGGCAACTCCTCCAGGCCCCCCCAGGTAGCACCCGGTGAAGTTCGCTGGATTGCTCACGCTCGTGTGTCTCGCCCCCGGTGTGCTCGCAGCCGGCGAGGACCATCTGCTCGCGGGCGCGCAGCTATTCCGCGAGCGGCGCTTCCAGGAAGCCTACGTCGAGTTCATGGTCGCATCGCGGCTCGGCGCCGGCGGCGACGCCGACTGGTACGCAGCCGCGACGCTCGTGAAGTTGCAGCGGCCCGAAGACGCGCTGGAGGGCTTCGCCGCCGCTGAGCGCGCCGCTCCCTCCGCCGCCGACCCGCTCCTCGACTACTACCGGGCGCTGGCGTGCTACGACGCGCGGCTCTTCCTCTGCGCGGACGCCCTGCTGGACGGAGTCGGCGATCGGACCGGCCCGCGCATCAGCGCCCAGGCGCGGAAGATGCGCGCGGACATCGCCACGCTCCTGTCCTCCGAGCCCTCCGTTGACTCGATCGACTGGTATCACTCTCGCGGAGAAGAGGCGCGCAAGGGAGGCCGCCACGCTCTCGCCGCGCTCTACTATCGCGAGGCCTCGGCGCTCGCCGCGCGCCGGCCGGATCACCACCGGCAGGGCGAAGCGCGCGCCTCCCTGTCCGGCTTGCGCAAGGAGTTGGCTCCGTGATCGGCGCCGTGCTCCTGGCGGTTGCTGGCGGCCTCGATCCCTGCGCGCCTGTGGAACCGGCGCAGAAGCGCGACACGGTCGCCGCGGAGGCCTACCTGGAAGTCGCCGAGAAGGAGCAGCGCGACGGAGCGCTCGATACCGCCGCGGCTGCGTACCACAGCGCATGGCGCGCCGATCCGCAGAATGCGAAAGCGCGTGCAGGCTTGCTCGCACTGTGCCGCCATAGCACGGAGGGCAATGCCTTCGGCGAAGCCTTGCGCCGGATGGAGAGCGGCGACCGCCGCCGCGCGATCGAGCTGTTCGGACAGATCCGCACTCTGGGTCCGGATCCCGCCTCGGCCTTGCTGCAGGGGATCTGTCATTACGAGCTGCAAGAAGACGAAGAGGCTGTGCCCCTGTTTCGCGAGGCGGAACGGGATCCGGCGCTCGCGCCTTCCGCCCAGCTCTTTCTCGGTCTGATCTCCTTGAGGGAGGGCGGAGGCGAGGCGGCCGCGCGGAGCTTCGAGGCGGCCGCGGCCAGGGATCCCACGCTCGCGCCCACCGCCACGAGTCTCCTCCGGCTCGCGCGGCGGGAAGGGCGCGTCGTGCTCTCCTTGCTGGCCGGGCCGTCGGGAGATTCGAACGTCGACCTCGCTCCCGACGGCTCGCCGACGTCCGGCGGCAGCGCGGATAGCGCGGGCACGGTCGCGGCCGGCGTGCTGTTGCGGCCCTCGGGAGAGAGCGGTCCATTCGTGAGCGCCAGCGGCACCTATCGCAAGCTGGGGCGCTTCACCCAGTTCGATCTCGGAGTCGTCGAGGCAGGGGCGGGATGGCAGCTCGGGCGCGAGCCGCGCCATGTCCTCGTCGGCTATGCGTACGACTTCATGTCCCTCGGAGGCGATGGCTACCTCTCGGCGCACCGGTTGCAGGCGGAAGCGCGCTGGACGTTCCAGCAGCTCTCGCTCGCTGCCAGCTACGCCGTCCGATTTGACTCGTTCCTGACCGGAGCCGCGGCGCCGTACTCCGGAATCCGACAGGTCGGCGAGCTGTCGGGAGAGTGGAGGTTCGCCGGCGGTTCCGCGTTCGGGCTCGCCTACGCGCTGACGCGCGATCGGACCGACGACGCGACCCTCAAGTATCTCGAGCAGGGTCCGCGCGCGTTCGCGCGGTTTGCCGCCACGTCCAGGCTGCGGCTTGTCTTCGACGCAGGCCTGTTGCGCAGGCACTACGACAACCTGGACCCAACCTTGGCAGCCACGCGCGCGGACACATATCTGGACGGCGCCGCCGCCGCCGAGCTGGACCTCGCCGATCGCTGGACCGGCCGCTTCTGGCTGGCGGCGCGCAGGGCGTTTTCCAACGTCCCCGATTTCGCATACACCGAACTCTCCGCGGGTTTGACCCTGACCCTGGTGACGGGGCTTCTGTGAGGAAACGGTCCGCGCTGGTCGCCGTCGCCGCCGCCGTTCTCGGGCTGGCCGGCTCGCTCGCCGCGACGGCCTTCCTCCATGCCAGCGCGACCCGCGCCCTCGACCAGGTGCTCGACGAGCGGCTGCGCGGCGCGGGCGAAGCGGCGGCCGGTCTCCTGCAAAACACCGCGCCGTCCGCGAGTCAACTCCAGCGGCTCATGCAGGCCAACCAGCTCGAGGGCGCCTTCCTCCTCGATCGCGATCTGACGGTCCTCGCCGATGCCGCCGGGCCCGCCGGCCGGAGGGCAGATTTGCTGCGCGTCGACCTCTCCCGTGTCCGGCGCGCGTTCGAAGGCGATTCCGGGATCGGCGCCGGTTTCGCGTTGGGGGAAGAGGGCGTGGCCACCGGTTACTTTCCTGTCCGCGCCGCGGACGGCAGCGTGCGCGCGGTGCTGGCGCTCGAGGCCGGTCAGGCGTTCGCCGGCGCGCGGCGCGGGCTGCGTCCGGCGCTCGCTTTGGGAGTGGGGTTCGCCGTTGCCGGAGCGTTCGCACTGGCGCTCGTGGCCTGGCGGTGGACGCGGGCCGAGCGGGCCCGCACGGAGGCCGCTGAGCGGGCGGCGCGCGGCGAGGCGATGTCCCGCATGGCGGCGATGGCAGCGCACGAGATCCGCAACCCGCTCGCGGTGATCCGCGGCACCATCGACCTGTTGCGCGAGCGGTCCGGCCCGGCACTGGGCGAGCGCGGCGCGTCCGACCTGCAGGACATGCTCGGCGAGGTGGAACGGCTCAAGCGGCTCACCGAAGACTTCCTCGACGTCGCCGGCGATCGCGCCATCGTCCGCACGCGGATCGATCTCCGCGACGTGCTCGAGGACGCCGCGCGAGCCGCGGAAGCGGCGTTTCCGGTGCGCGTACGTCTTTCCATTGGACAGCTGCCGCCCATCGAAGGGGACGGCGGCAGGCTGCGGCAGGTGTTCGCGAACCTGCTCTCCAATGCCGCCGAGGCGCAGCGGAACGGTGAAATCGAGCTGACCGCGGTTGCCGCGGACAGCGAGGTGCGCGTCACCGTGCACGACTCTGGGCCGGGCGTGCCCCCACAGATCCGGGTCCGGTTGTTCGAGCCGTTCGTGACCGGCAGGGAAGGTGGGACCGGGCTCGGGCTGGCGCTGTCCCGGCGCTTCGTGGAACGGCACGGTGGCATCCTCGATCTGATCGGCGACGGACGGCCGGGTGCGACCTTTCAGGTTCGCCTGCCCGTCGTGTCCTGAAGGAACGCCTCATGGCCCGCGTCCTGGTCGTCGACGACGAACCGAAGCTCGGCAAGCTCGTGTCGGAAGCGCTGGCGCTGGACGGCCACGCAGTGACCCGGGCTGGCGGTGGCCGGGCGGCCCTCGCCGAGCTGCAGAAGGAGGCGTTCGAGATCGTCGTCGCCGATCTGCGGATGCCCGACATGGACGGGCTCGGCGTGCTCCAAGCGGCGCGCGCCCGGATCCCGCCCGCCGAGGTGATCTTGATGACCGCGCACGCGACGGCGGAGAGCGCGGTCGCGGCGATGAAGGCAGGCGCCGCGGATTACCTGATCAAGCCCTTCGCATTCGAGGAGCTCCGCCTGCGGGTGCAACGGCTCGCGGACCAGCGCGCCGCGCACCGCAAGGCGGACCGGCTGGTGGAGCGGCTGACGCCCGGCTTGGTGGCCGAGAGCGCCGCGATGAAGGACGTCTTGGCCGCGGCCCGGCGGGTGGCCGCGACCGACGCCAGCGTGCTGCTCCTCGGCGAGAGCGGAACGGGAAAGAACCAGCTGGCGCGCCTGATCCATTATTCGAGCAAGCGCGCGGCGGCCCCGCTCGTCGAGGTGCATTGCGCGGCGCTGCCGGAGGCGCTGCTGGAGAGCGAGCTGTTCGGGCACGAAAAGGGCGCCTTCACCGGAGCGCACGAGCGCAAGATCGGACATCTAGCCGCGGCGGACACGGGGACCCTGTTCCTCGACGAGATCGGAGAGGTGACGCCGGCGACCCAGGTCAAGCTGCTCCGGTTCCTGCAGGAGCGCGAGTTCGTGCCGGTGGGGTCCACGCAGACGCGCAAGGTGGACGTGCGGGTGGTGGCGGCGACCAACCGCGATCTCGATGACGCGGTGAAGGCGGGCACCTTCCGCGAGGACTTCTACTATCGGCTCAACGTTTTCGCGATCCATCTGCCGCCGCTGCGAGACCGACGCGAGGACATCCTGCCGCTGGCGGACCGCTTCCTGTCGTCGCGCGGTGTCCCTCCCTCCAGGCTGTCTGCGGCAGCCCGCGATCGGTTGCACGATCATGCCTGGCCGGGAAACGTGCGGGAGATGGAGAACGCACTGGAGCGCGCGTTGATCCTCGCCGGCGACGACGAGATTGGCGCGGAGCACTTCGGCAGGCTGGGACGCGCCTCCGAGCGATCGGAGATGCGCGGCCAGCGCGCGGCCGACGTGCTGCGCGAAGGCTTCAACCTCGACGAGTTCGAACGGGAGCTGATCGACGCGGCCATCGAGAGGGCGGGTGGGAACAAGGCGGCCGCGGCGCGCCTGCTTGGGATCACCCGGCGGCGTTTGTACTCCACGACTCAGAGCCTGTCCGCGAGGACGGGAGAGGACGATTCGAGTGGAGAATGAAACGAGGGCCGGCGCGCCCTCCGCGCGCCGGCCCCCGGTACTGCTCCTGCGTGCTTATTTGCCGCGGCCCGGAGGAGGCGTCCCAGCCGGGAGGCTGTTCCTCGCCCCGGTGGCGCGAGTAAGACCCGCGGCCGCTTGGCTGTTGGCGTTGGCGCTCTTCGCAGCGCTCGCCGCAGCGCCCTGGGCCGAGCGATTCTCGCTCTCGTCGCCGGCCTGATCGGCAGCATGCTGCCCCGCCTTGCTGTGGGCGGCGCGTTCCTCGGCGCCCTTCACCCCGAACGCCACCTTGCCCGCCTGATCCGACGCCTGAGCCTGGCTCGGGAACGTCGTCGGCTTGTTGCTCACGTCGTCGGTTCCGTCGGCGAGCGCGGCGTGAGCGGCCGCCTTCGCGTTGGCCTTCTCCGGCAACGTGCCCGCCGCGAACGCGGGTGCGGCGGCGAGCAGCGCGGCCAGAAGCAAGAGCGAATTCGGTTTCATGGAGCCTCCTCTGCCGCACGGAGGCGGCAACATCTGGTTGAGCAATCGCCATGCCGCGCGAAAAGCCTTTCCATTCAGCGTTCCGCGTCGACTCGAGTGCACCTGCGCGTCCGCTTGTCGCGTACGGGCTGGTACGGCGCGCTTCTCGCACATCCGAGTACAGTGCGGAGCTTGGAACAGGATCAGTGTTGCGCAACGTCCGGCTTGGGCCCGTCGAGCACGACGAACTCCACCCGCCGGTTCTTCGCGCGATTCGCCTGGGTGTCGTTGGGAACGAGGGGCCGGTCCGCGCCGAATCCCTTCGCCCGGAGCCGCGAGGCGTCAATCCCGGCCGCCATGAGGTGGCGCCGCACCGACTCGGCGCGGCGCTGCGAGAGCCGCCGGTTGTAGGCGGGCTTGCCACGCCCGTCGGTATGCCCTTCGATCCGGACCTTCCGGATCGCCGGCATGTTCCGCAGCACCTCGATCACCTGGTCGAGCAGAGGAAGCGAGACCGGCAGGATGGTCGCCGCGTCATGCGCGAACTGCACCTGGACGAGCAGGGCGAGGTGCCCGTCCCGCACTGCGCGCTGGAGTCCCGAGGTTGGCGCGAGAACGAGCGGTACGGTCGGATCTGGCGCCGCCTCGGCGACCGCGACCGGCGCATCCGCCGGTGCTGCGGGCTCGGCCGGCGCTGGCAGCGGCGCCGGCGCGGGAACCGGAACGTCCTGGACCATCACCGGCGGCTTGGGTATGGACCGCCGGATCGCCGGCGATGGGTCGAAGCTGATTCCCGCGAACACGCGGTACCGCGGCGTGCCGTACCCGTTCGTCAGCCCTGGCCCGCCTCCGAACGTGAACGTCAGATTGGCGGGCAGCCGCCACCGGACCGCGGCGAGCAGCTCCATCGGGCGCTCGACAGCGCCGGACTGCTGCAGTTCGACCTCTCCGGCCAGCGTGGCGAGCGCCGCCAGGCGCTGTCCCAGCCAGGAGAAGGGAAGCTCGCCGGCGAGGCCGTACGTCAGCGCGTTCCCGACCGAGAGGTTCACGAATTCGCGGCCGCGGCGGAGCGCGATCCCGGTCGATGCCGCCACGCGCACCGGCAGCGCGTTCGATTCGACCCGAAGCTCCGGAGTGAGAGTGACGCTCCCGTGGCTGAGAAAGGCGTCTCCTCTGCCCGTGGGCAGCGTCAGCGGCGCGGCAAGGGCCACCGCGAGGATCTCCGATCGCCAGAGCTGCGCTTTCGGGACCAGGCGAACGTCCCCGATCCCCTCGCCGGGAGCGATCAGCGGCCCGAGGAGGTCGTTCGAGCTGGCGCTTTGGGCGACGAGCACCGGCAGCGTCAAGCCCAGCTCGAACCTGCCGAAGAACGCGACGCTCGCGCCGAGGTGCGTGAGGGTCTGGCTGTGCAGCAGGCGAACTTGTTGGTTCGAATCCGCCACTGCCATGAGCCGCAGCGGGTCGCGAGCGTAAGAGGAGAAGATGGAAAGGTGCACGTCCAGGTGCTCGGGCACCGAGGCACTTCCCACGGAGAGGATGTCGGCGCTGCCCGCGCCGGGGTTGAAGCGGTCGGCGTTGAACTGCGGCTGCACGGGCGCGGTTTGCGCCCGCGCCGCCACCGAGGCCGCAACCGCCGCGGCGAGGACGGCCTTGCCCACGAGCGCGACCGCGCGACCGCGCGCGGAGCGCCGGCGGCAAGCACGCCACAGCCCCATGAGCGCGACCACCAGCAACGCCGCCACACCGCTTCCGTCTTCCGACGCGCAGCCCCCGGAGCCCGCTACCACCCAGACGCCCGGCTTGCCCTTGGGCTGGCATTCGCCGGCGACGCACGACGCGTTCGCCGCGCATTGTGCGTCGCTGCTGCACGTTGCCGCGCACACCGCGCCGGAGCATCCGCCCGTGCCGCAGGAGTCCTGCACCTTGCCCGGGCAATTGCCGGACCCATTGCACATCGCAGGTTCGGTCATCACGCCAGCCGAGCACGATCCGGCGCGGCACTCGACGGTCGCGCCCGGGTACGCGCATTGCGTTGCGTCGCTCCCATCGCAGGCGCCGCCGCAGGCGGTCCCGTCGGAAGCGCACGCTTGCCGCGATCCATGGGGCGCGCCGACCGCGTTGGCGCAGCTGCCGACCTGGCCGGGCACGTCGCACGCCTGGCATTGCCCGCCGCAGGCGGCATTGCAGCAGACGCCGTCGACGCACTGGCCGCTCGCGCACTGACTCGCGCCGGCGCACCGGTCGCCGTTCGCCAGCAGGGGCGTACAGATGCCGGCCGCGCAAAAGTTCCCGGAGACGCAGTCCGCGTCGGACGTGCAATTGCCGAGGCACACCTGTGGACCGCACAGATAGGGACTGCAGCCCTGCGTCTGCCGCGGCGGGCAGCGGCCGGCGCCGTCGCAGGCGGCCTGAAGGGTGGCAACGCCCGCGGCGCAGATCGCGCCCCGGCAGGCCGTCTCCGCGGCTGGATACGCGCATGCGGTCGCGCTCGACCCGTCGCAGACGCCGCCGCAAGCGCTGCCGTCGGAAGCGCACGGCTGTCGCGCTCCGTGCGGCGCGCCGATCACGTTCGTGCAAGCGCCGGCCGAGCCAGGCACGTCGCAGGCCTGGCACTGGCCGTTGCAGGCGGTCGCGCAGCACACCCCGTCGGCGCACTCACCGCTGGCGCACTGGTTTGCCCCGCCGCAAGCGACGCCAGGTCCGCTTTGCGGCGTGCAGAGACCGGCGGCGCAGTAGTTCCCGGAGAGGCAGTCGGAATCGACCGTGCAGTTGCCGGCGCACGCCGTGGGACCACACGTGTTCGGGGCGCAGGAGACGTCCTGCTCGGGAGGGCACGAGCCGCTCCCGTCGCATGATGCAGCCAGCACGGCGATGCCCGAGCTGCAGGACGGATCCCGGCACGTCGTGCCGTTGTTCGGATACGTGCAGGCGGCCGGATGGATTCCGTCGCACGTGCCTGCGCAGACCGAACCGTCGGAAGCGCAAGCGGTCCGTGCATTGCGCGGGCCGCCGGCGACGGACGTGCAGGTGCCCACGCTGCCATTCTCGGCGCAAGCCTCGCACTGGCCGGTACAAGCCGTATCGCAGCAGACGCCATCGACGCAGTGTGGCGATCCGCACTGGTTCGCGCCGCCGCAGGCTTGCCCTGGCGCGAGAAGTGGGACACAGACGCCGGCCGAGCACCAAGTGCCGTTCGCGCAGTCGGAATCGGCGCTGCAGTTGCCGTTGCACGCGGCCGGGCCGCAGCTGAAGGGCGCGCACGTCTGCGTCTGCAGGGCGGGGCAGGTGCCGGCGCCGTCGCACGACGCGGCGAGCGTGGCCGTTCCTCCCGCGCAGGAGGCGTTGCGGCAGGAGACGGAGTTGCCTGGATAGGTGCAGGCCGCCGGATGGACTCCGTCGCAGCTTCCTCCGCAAACGGTACCGTCGGACGCGCAGGCGCTCCGCGTGCCATGCGGCGTGCCAGTCGTGGCTGAGCAGGTGCCGACGCCCCCCGCGACGTCGCACGCCTCGCACTGTCCTCCGCAGGCGCGATCGCAGCATAGCCCGTCGACGCAGGGGCCCGCCGCGCACTCATGGTCGCCGCCGCAGGCGCTCGCCTGCGCTTTCTTCGCCACGCAGGCGTGGCTGCTGTCGCAGTAGTTGCCCGAGGCGCAGTCTCCGTCCGCCGCGCACGTCGTCTTGCAGGCAACAGCGCCGCAACCGTACGCGCCGCACGACTGCGTCGCCAGGGCAGGGCACGAGCCGGTTCCCGCGCAGCTCGCGGCGACCGTCTCCACGCCGTTGCTGCAGGAGGCGGCGCGGCACTGCGTCGACACCCCAGGGTACGCGCAGGCGATGGCGCTCGACCCGTTGCAACTGCCTCCGCACGCCGACCCGTCCGAGGCGCAAGCCACCCGAGAGCCGTGCGGCGCTCCGGCAGCCAGCGTCGAGCAGGTGCCGATGCTGCCAGCGACGTCGCATGCCTGGCACTGGCCGTTGCAAGCCGTGTCGCAGCAGGACCCGTCCACGCAGTGCCCGGTGCCGCATTCGCCGTCGCCGCCGCAGGACGTGCCCTGCGACTTGATGAAGATGGCCGCGATCGAGCGCGGGGCGGTGACGTTCGCGACCAGGTAGCTGCCGGCGATCACCTGCGAGGTCACGTCGACGAGGTCGTCCGTGAGCGTCGCCAGCTGGTACCCAGCGGCCGGGGCGATGGCGCACGTGGAAGATTGGCCGTAGTCAACCGGAGACGGGCAGCTGAGCGTGCCGTTCGGGCCCGAGCTGGCCGTGACCGCGAACTGATCGATGGCGAAACTCGCGGCGAGCGTGTGGTTGCCGCTGACGTTCGTGAACGTATGGCTCGCGACCGCCCCGACCGAGCCGCCGTCCACGAGCACGTCAGCGACGTGGTAGTGCGCGTCGGGTGTGATCGAGATGGCGAGGGTCCCCGCAGGCGCGACCGTCTGCGCGCCGGAAGGGGACACCGTGCCGTGCGCTCCCGCGGAGGAAGTGATCGTGTACCCGGAGATGCAGGTGCCGGAGGGAAGGCAGTAGGGGTTCGCCGGATCCTTGTTGCCGCACTGTGCGTCGGTCGTGCACGTCGCGCAGGAGTTGGTCGCCTGGCTACAGATGGGGGTCGAGCCGCTGCACTGGCTGTCGGCGGTGCACGCGAAGCAGCTGCCTGACGCGTCGCACCACGGCTGCGAGGCGTTCTTGGTGCTGCACTGCGTGTTGGTCGCGCACGCGATGCACGAACGGGTCGACGAGTCGCAGATGGGAGTGATGAGGGTGCACTGGGAGTCCGCGGTGCACTCGTTCGTGAGATCGAAGCTCGCCGCCGTCGGGGCGTTGGGCGTCGACGCGGCGACCGCGTATCGTCCGGAGATCGAGTTGGCCGTCGCGCTGACGCTCCCGATCCCGGACGCATTCGTCGTCGCCGTCATGCACCCCGCCGCGGCCGGGACGCAGGCGGAGCCGCCGCTCAGCGTCGCCGTCGCCCCGCTGGCGGGCGCCTGGAACGTGACCACCGCTCCTTGCACCGCGGCGCCAGTCCCGTCCAGGACGAGGGCCTGCAGCTGCGAGCCGAACCCCGTTCCCACCGTAGCGGTCTGGGGGCTGCCCGCCTGCACCTGGATGGTCTCGCCGCCGTCGTTCGTGAGCGTGAACGTCGCTGGCGTCGATACGCCGGACACGCTGGCGGTGACCGTGAAGACGCCGCCCGTCGCGTTCGCGGTGGCGGTAACGCTGGCGAGCCCTGAATTGTCGGTGACGGCGGTGGCTGCGGACAGCGTCGCAGTCGCGCCGCTCGAGCCGGTCTGCGCCGCGAAATTCACCGTGACGCCGGGCAGTGAGTTGCCCGACGCGTCGGCGACCACGACGACCAACCGGCTCGCGAATGCTGCGCCGGTCGGCGTCGTCTGCTGGTTCCCGCTCACGATGAAGACGGCCGCGGGACCGGTGGAGACATTCTGCAGGCGGAACGTCGCGGGGGTGGCGACGCCGGCGACCGAGGCCGTCACGGTGAAAGCGCCGACCGTGGCGTTGGCAGTCGCCGTCACGCTCGACATGCCGGATGGGTCGGTCGTGGCGCTCACGCTCGCGCCGCTCGAGGTGCCGTTCGACACGGTGCACGAGGCCCCCGAGGCAGGCACCGCCGTGTAGGTCACGGTGGTGCTGGGGATGGGGTTGCCGGCAGCGTCGCGCACCAACGCGACCAGCGGCGCCGCATACTGGGTATTGATCGGAGCGAGCTGCGGATCGGTCGAGCTGCCGCCGTTGACGTAGGTGATCGACGCGGGCGGGCCTACGTTGGTGAGCGTGAACGTCGCAGGAGAAGAGACGCCGCTCACCGTCGCATTCACCGTGTACGTGCCCGGCGTGGCATTCGCGGTCGCGGTCAGCGTCGCGATGCCCGACGAGTTGGTGGTGGCGGTGCCGGCCCCCAGACCGGCGGACGCGCCTCCCGCGGACGGGACCGCGGCGAATGAGACGGTCGTGGTCGGTACCGGAGTGCCATTCGAGTCGACGACCAGGATGGCGAGGGGGCTCGCGAATGCCGTGCCGGTGGGCGCGAGCTGGTTGTTTCCCGAGTAGACGTAGACCGCCGCCGGCGCGGCGATGGCGGGCGGCGGCGCGAACGTCGCGGTGACGTTCATGTTCCCGGAGATGGTGAGCGTGCAGCTCGACGGCGCTGGGCTGGCGGTGCACGCGGCGGGCAGCCCCGTCCCGCTCCATCCCGTGAACGAGGCGCCCGCGATAGGAGAGGCGCTCAGCACCACCTGCGACCCATCCGCGAACGTCCCCGAGGCGGATCCGCAGCTCGTGCCGCAAGCGAGGCCTGCGGGCGCGGAGGAGACGGAGCCGTTCGCGTTGCCGCCGGCCTTGGTGACCGTCAGCGTGCGGGGCGTCCCGACGAAAACGGAGACGGTCGAGCTGTTGTTGGTGAGGTCGGGATCGGTAGTCCCGCTCGGCGCCGAGGTGCCCGCGGTGTTGACCATCGTCCCCGAGGCGCTCGCCGAGATGGTGCCGAAGACCTTGATGGTGATCTGCCCGCCGCCGGCGCCGCCGTTGAATCCGAGGCGCGGCGAGAGCGAGATGGAGTTGCCGGTTCCGTTGAGGTTCGCCTGCCCGCCCTGGTCGCGGCACTTCGTCGTCGCGTTTCCGCCGGTTCCGCTGCCGGTTCCGCTGCCGAAGGTCAGTACCGTGCAGGCCCACGTCACGCTGGTGAGCTGCGATGGGATCACGTCGGTGAACGTGACGCTGCGCCCGAGCGAGGAGCGGATCTGGTCCGTGGTGCTGTTGTTGGTGATCGTGATCGTGTAGAGCGGGTTGTTCGCCCCGCTGGTGAACGTGGCGCCCGGCTGCACCGCGGCGACGCTCGCGGTCTTCACGACCACAATGTCGGCGTAGCGCGTGGTCGACGCGTTGACCGCGGTCGTGACCTTCGCGCCGAGGAGCGTCGGCGCGTTGACTGAACCGATCGAATAGTTTCCGTTGACGATGCTGCCGGTCGCCGTCGCCGCGACGTTGACGATGACGGTAAAGCTGCCCGACGCGCCAGGATTCAGCGTCCCAAGCGGGCACGAGATCGTTCCTGCGCTCCCCACCGCCGGCGTCGTGCACCCGGTGATGCCAGACACCGAGGCGAAGGTGGTATTGGGCGGGGTGACCTGATCGACGTGCGCACCGAGCGCCGCCGTTGTGCCGCCGTTCGCATACCGCAGCGTGTAGGTCAGCGTGGCCCCGGCGTTCACGGACTGCGGAGCGCTGGCGGACACGTAGGGTCCTGGGACCGTCGAGCCCATACCGTCGAGGTAGACGCGGCCGAAGTGACCGCCGAGCGAGCAACCCGAGGCGACCACCGTGAGCTGGACCTGGTCGCCGGCGGAGAGCGCGGAACTGACCGGGGCGATGTCGACGAGGGCCCAGTCGAGCCACTGGGTCGCATTCCCCGTGGCGATGCTGGTGGTGGTGTGCCACGGGACTCCCGTTTGCCCGGCGGTGTTGAAGCCCGTGTAGAGGGTCGTGCCGCGCGTCAGGTTGAGCAGTTCGACGTAGAAGTAGGGCTGTTGATTGAACGCATGCGACGGGTTCTCCAGCACCGGCGCGATGGCGAACCGCACGTGGATCTGCCCGTCGGCCGGGTCCACGTCAGCGAGGCCCACCGTCATCGACTGCTTGAGCACGTTGGCGTTCTTGTTCTTTCCGTACGTCGTCGCATCCTTGTAGTTGAGCCGCGCGGCACGCTGTCCGTAGAGGGGAAACCGGAACGTCTGCCCGGTGCCGAGATCGGGGTCGGCCTGCGTCAGCGCCGTCCCGCCGACGACATATGTCGCGTTGACGCCGGTGCCGACCCCGGACAGGTTGAGCGCCGAGAAGCTCGACGGGGGCGCGCTCGCGGTTCCGCTCACGCCATTTGCGTTCAGATAGTTGAGCAGCGTCCAACCCGAGGGCGGCGTCGTCCCGATCGGGTCGTTTTCGAAATCGCCGTTGATGAAGACGAAGCGCGGCCTGGGAGCCGCGTGGAACGGAACCGCGTCTTTTTGCGATCCGCTCCCGCACGCCGCGAGGATGCCCAGCGCGAGCAGCGCCAGGACGCGTCGACGAGTGGCAGGCGGCACCAAGCCGTTGCTCATTTCTCTCCTTGTGCGGCGGGTCCCCCGAGGCTCGACACTCGCGGTCGCGTCAACTCAAGTCCAATAATGAGCAATCGGGCGAATGGAGGCGGCGGGTATGTGCTTCTGCGCACCGTGTGTACGCTGCCGTGTCCGAGCCTTGACTACGGATGCAGCGAGCGACACGCCTACGGCGTCTGCGTGTTGTCGTGCTCCACGAGAAGCCGCGTCCCGTGCAGCCTGAAGTAGTGCGCGTGAGCCGCCGACTCGACGGGGCCGGCCCACGCGAAGTGGATCGCGCCGAGGTCCGCCTCGCGGATGCGGGCCGCGACGGGACCGGCGGTCTGGATCAATTGCGCCTGGCGCTTGGCGGGCCGAACACTCGCGCGCACGCGATGTCGATTTCTTCGCGCCGGCCGCGGTAACCGGTTAGACCCCACGATCCGCTGAGCACACGTGCTCGCGCCTCGGGTCTTCTGAACTAAGTCAGATCATCCCGATCTCCTGAAGACTTAGTCATCAGCAGCCCGGAGGCGAAAATGTTCGCTAGAAATGTCCGCATGCAGCTCAAGCCCAACAGCACCATGCAGTTCACGCAGACCCTCGAGAAGGAAGTACTTCCCGTACTTCGCAAGCAAGAGGGCTTCCAGGACGAAGTGGCCTTCATCGTACCCGGCGGAACGGAAGCGGTCGCGATCAGCTTCTGGCAGTCGAAGGAGAACGCGGAGGCCTACAGCCGCTCTGCCTATCCGGAAGTGCTGAAGGCGCTGGGCAAGGTCGTCGACGGGACTCCTCAGCTTCAGACGTACGAGGTTTCCAACTCGACCATCCACAAAATCGCCGCTCGAGCGTAGCCAGCACTCGTTCGTCGGAGGGCGGTCAAGGCGGCCGCCCTCTTTTTTTTTGCCAGGAGATGTGCCGCCAGCAGCCGCTGGGCAATCCGTCGCCGTTGCAGTACATCGCGCGCGGGGGCATTCGCATGGCCGACACAAATTCCCGCCAACCACCGCGCGAGCTGCCGGCGCGCTTCTCCTTGCCGCTGATCGGCGACACGCTCGCGTTCGTGCGCGACCCCGCCGGCTTCCTGCAAAAGCGCGCCCGCGAGCTGGGTCCGGTCTTCCGCATCGACGTCTTCGGCGCGCCCACCGCGTGCTTCGTCGGTCCCGAGGCCTTCGCCTTGGTCCTCGACGACAAGAACGTCGCCCGCGCCGGGGCGAACCCGCCGCACGTCGAGGAGTTGTTCAACCCGGAGGCCGTCCCGTTCCTGGACGGCGAAAAGCAGCGGCGCCGCAAGCGGCTCCTGATGCGAGCCTTCACCGCCGACGCGCTCGAGGAGTACTTGCCTACCATCGAGCAGGTCATCGATCGGTACGCGAACCGCTGGGCCGGCCTGGGCCGATTCGCCTGGGTGCCGGAGTTGAACGCGATGGGCTTCGCCATCGCAGGGTCGTTGTTCATCGGCGCCGACCCGCAGTCCGGCGATCCCCGCATCGAGGCCGCCTTCGATCGCTTCGCCGCCGGCCTCCTCTCCCTGCCTCTACGCCTGCCATTCACGCCATTCACGCGCGCGCTCCAGGCGCGCAAGTTCCTGCTCAGCCTCATCGACCGCGCCATCGATGAGCACGAGCGTAGCCCCCGCAAGGACGTGCTTTCCCGCCTGCTCGCTGCGCGCGATGGCGGCGACAAGCTCACCCGCGACGAGGTGCGCATCGAGACCTTCCACTTCTTCGGGGCCTACGCCGCGGTCATCGGCGGCCTCTCGTTTCTCGCACAGTGTCTCGGGCGCTACGCGGAAATCCGCGCTCGCGCGCGTGAGGAGATCCGGCGTCAGGCGCCGTCGGGTGCGCTGGACATGGCTGCGATCCGCAAGCTCGATTACCTGGACCGCGTGTGCAAGGAATCCCGCCGGGTCGCGCCGGTGCTGCCGATCACATTCTTCGGCAAGGTGATGCGCGAGTGCTCGTTCGACGGCGTGCGCATTCCCGTGGGGCACAAGGCGGTGGGCTGCATCGGCCCCACGCTGCTCGACGGCGGCATCTTTCCCGACCCAGGGCGATTCGATCCGGACCGCTGGCTCAACGCGACCGACCGGCAGGAGAAGGCATGGATCCCGCACGGCGGCGGCATCCACGCCGAGGGCCACCGCTGCGCGGGCGAAGCCCTGGCCACCCTGATGCTCAAGGTCTTTGCGGTGCGGATGCTCCGGCGCTTCGACTGGTCGGTCGAGAACCAGGACCTGTCGCCGACCAAGGGAAAGATCTTCGCGACGCCGGCCAGCGGACTTCAGGTCGGGTTGAAGAGCTTGTGACAGACTGCGCTCGGCATGGCGCTTCCTCTCGATCAGATTACGACGAGTGGGGTCCGCGGTGAGCCGCGCCCTACGCGAACCTATATCGACGCTTACCGACGCACCCGGCTGGGCGAGTTAGAAAATAAACATGGGGGATCCCGTGACGGGACTGCTGATCGCGCTCGGCCTCGACCCGATCGCATTCGTGGTCTCGCTCGGCCTCGCCATCGCGACCACCGCTCTCACGTCGTTCATGCTGTCCGCGCCGGCGCGTGGAAGACTCTGGGCGGCCGTCCTGCTCATCGGAGGATCGCTTCTGCTGGCCGACCGCGTCCACGCACAAAGACAGGAGCCAGCGGTCATCATCCTTTGCGCATCCGGCGGCGTCAGCCGACTGAATGACGGGGGATTCCTTGCCTCCGGCGGCACCTGCGTCCTGCACGACAGGGAAGGTGGACACGCTTCAGCGGACTCCATCGTCGTGTACGACAGCTCATTGGGCTCGCCCTAGCTTTTGACTGGCCGCCGCGGCCGCGCGCATCTCGTTACGTGCGGTTCGGAGGAAAGGGCGTATGCTGTCGGGATGCAGGATGAGATCGTCATCGACTTTCGCCGTACCCAGCTCCTCGCCGTGAACGCCAGCCTCACCGATGCGGGGAGGGCCCTGTTCCGCGCCTCGCGCATCACGTCGGCATTCGCCAGCGAAGTTCGCGCGCTCCTCGCAGCCGTCGCGGATCTCGAGCGCCGCGTGCTGGCGGATGCGGAGAAGTAGCGCACGGCGTGGTGTGCTGAAGCAGCTCGAGAACCGAGACCTGCGCTTGACCCGCTAATGCGCGGGGAGTAAGGCGCAAATCGCGCGAGGCAGCCGCCCGGCAGCAACCGCGGCAAGTCCACCTGTTCCGGCTCGTTGAGGAGGTCGATATGCCCGATGCGACATATGCCCTGATCACCGGAAGCTCTCGTGGCATCGGTCGAGGGATTGCGTTGAAGCTGGCGGAGCAGCGCGTGAAGATCGCCATCCACTATTACAAGAACGAGCGTGCCGCCAACGACACGCTTGCCGAAGTCCGCAGACGCGATTCTGACGGATTCATCGTGCAGGCCGATGTAACGCGCCCCGAAGAGATCAAGCAGATGTTCCGCAAGGTCCACGAGCAATTCAGGAAGCTCGATGTCTTCGTGAGCAACGCACGGCCTGAGATACCTGCCTTCTTCCAGGGTCCCACGCAGATCACCCTCGAGCAATGGGACGCGGCGTTCGATTCTCAGGCGAAGGCGTTCCTCGTCGGGGTGCGCGAGGCGATTCCACTCATGGGTACTGGAGGCAGGATCCTCGCCCTTACCTACGCCGAAGGGAGCCGCACAGGTGGCCTGCAACCCTGGGTGGGCATGGGTTCGGCCAAGGCGGCGCTCGAGTCGCTGGTGCGTTACTTCGCGGTGGCACTCGCGAAGCGCGGGATCACGGTGAACGCGATCAGCCCAGGGTGGACGGAGAACAGCGTCCTGAACACGCTGCCATCCCAGGCCCAGGATCTCATCCGGAACTGGCACGTGCGCGGATGGACACCGATGGGGCGGTTGGGAACGCCGGAAGACGTGGGCAATGTCGCTGCGCTCATGTGCTCCGAGCAGGCCGCCTGGATCACGGGACAGATCATCTACGCGGATGGGGGTGCCTCGTTGATGAATCCCGGGGTCCCTCCCGAGATACAACTGGGTTGAGGCGCATGGCATGCCGGCGCTTGGCGAAGGACCTGCCAAGCGTGCATGCCGCGCCGCATCACCAAGGCCAGATAAACTTGACTTAATTGTATGGTTTCGTTACGCCACCTACCGGGCCCAGAGAGGGCGCCGCAGGGGCGAAGATGAGGCTCTCAGCACAAGAAGAATACGGGCTTCGTTGCCTGCTCCAGGTGGCGCGGGGGCAAGAGGGGTCCATGACGACCCCCGAGATCGCCGAGCGGGAGGGCTTGAGTCAGGCCCACGTGCACAAGCTGATGCGCCTGTTGCGGCGCGGCGGGTTGGTGAAGAGCGTCCGCGGCCGCAAGGGAGGCTACCAGCTCGCCAGGCCGGCGGAGCAGATCAACGTCGGCACGGTACTCGCCTCTCTTGGCGACAGCTTTTATCCCGCCGGCTTCTGCGACCAGCACAAGGGCGTCGAGCGCACCTGCGTGCGGAACAGCGACTGCTCGATCCGCTCGCTGTGGATCGCGGTCGACCAGGCGGTGCAGCGCGCGCTGCAGAGCACGAAGCTCAGCGACCTGCTCCGCAGCGAGCCGGAGATGGCCGGCTTCATCCACTCGCATCCGGAGCTCTTTCCATTGAGGACGGTCTCGTGAGCACTACCGCAAAAGCGCTTCAGGAACTGACCTCCCGCCAGTACAAGTACGGGTTCGTCACCGACATCGAGACGGACACCGTTCCTCGCGGGCTGAGCGAGGACGTCATCCGGCTCATCTCAGCGAAGAAGAACGAGCCGGAGTTCATGCTGGAGTGGCGCCTGAAGGCATTCCGCCACTGGCTCACCATGAAGGAGCCGCGCTGGCAGAACGTGCGCTATCCGGCCATCGACTACCAGGACATCGTCTACTACTCGGCGCCGAAGCCGAAGGGGCAGGGGCCGAAGAACCTCGAGGAGGTCGATCCCGAGCTGCTCAAGGCCTTCGACAAGCTCGGCATCCCCTTGGAGGAGCAGAAGCGGCTGTCCGGCGTGGCAGTGGACGCCGTCTTCGACAGTGTCTCGGTGGCCACCACCTTCAAGGAGAAGCTGGCCAAGGCGGGCGTCATCTTCTGCTCGTTCTCCGAGGCGGTGCAGAACCATCCGGAGCTGGTGAAGAAGTACCTCGGGTCGGTGGTCCCCTACTCGGACAACTTCTTCGCCACGCTGAACTCGGCCGTCTTCAGCGACGGCTCCTTCGTCTATGTCCCCAAGGGCGTGCGCTGTCCGATGGAGCTTTCGACCTACTTCCGCATCAACGCCGAGAACACCGGCCAGTTCGAGCGCACGCTGATCATCGCGGAGGAGGGCGCCTACGTCAGCTACCTCGAGGGCTGCACCGCGCCCATGCGCGACAAGAACCAGCTCCATGCGGCGGTGGTCGAGCTCGTCGCGCTCGACAAGGCGCAGATCAAGTACTCGACGGTGCAGAACTGGTATCCGGGCGACGCGCAAGGCCGGGGCGGCATCTACAACTTCGTGACCAAGCGCGGCGCGTGTCGGGGCAAGGGCTCGAAGATCTCCTGGACGCAGGTGGAGACCGGATCGGCGATCACCTGGAAGTACCCGAGCGTCATCCTGCAGGGCGACGACTCGGTCGGGGAATTCCACTCGGTAGCCCTGACGAACAACTACCAGCAGGCGGACACCGGCACGAAGATGATCCACATCGGCAAGAACACGCGCAGCACCATCCTCTCCAAGGGGATCTCGGGCGGCCACGGGCAGAACACCTACCGGGGCCTGGTGAAGATCCAGAAGGGCGCAACCGGAGCGCGCAACTACACCCAGTGCGACTCGCTCCTGCTCGGCAGCGACTGCGGGGCCCACACGATGCCGTACATCGAGGTGAAGAACACCTCCTCGCAGGTCGAGCACGAGGCTTCCACCTCGAAGATTGGCGAGGACCAGCTCTTCTATTGCACGCAGCGCGGCATCTCGCAGGAGGACGCGGTCTCGATGATCGTCAACGGCTTCTGCCGGGAGGTCTTCAAGGAGCTGCCGATGGAGTTCGCGGTAGAGGCGCAGAAGCTCCTCAGCGTGAGCCTCGAGGGGAGCATCGCATGACGACGCGGAACGCCCCGATCCTCCGGATCAAGAACCTGCACGCCAAGGTGCGCGACACGGACAAGGACATCCTGCGCGGCATCGATCTCGAAGTCGGCGCCGGAGAGGTGCACGCCGTCATGGGCCCGAACGGCTCGGGCAAGAGCACGCTCGCGCAGGTCCTCGCCGGGCGCGAGACCTTCGAGGTGACCAAAGGCGAAGTCCTCTACGAAGGAAAGGATCTGCTCGCCCTCTCCCCCGAGGAGCGCGCCGTGGCGGGCATCTTCATGGCCTTCCAGTACCCGGTGGAGATTCCCGGCGTCGGCAACCTCTATTTCCTGCGGACCGCGCTCAACGCGCTCCGCAAGCGCAGAGGCGAAGAGGAGCTGGACGCGATGGATTTCCTCGCGCTCGCCAAGGAGAAGATGAAGCTGGTGGCGATGGACCCGAGCTTCACGGGCCGCTCGGTCAACGAGGGGTTCTCCGGCGGGGAGAAGAAGCGCAACGAGATCTTCCAGATGGCGGTGCTCGATCCCAGGCTCGCCATCCTCGACGAGACCGACTCTGGTCTGGACATCGACGCGCTCCGCACCGTCGCCAACGGCGTCAACAGCTTGCGCAAGGAAGACCGCGCGATGATCGTCATCACCCACTACCAGCGGCTCCTCAATTATATCGTCCCCGACCGCGTGCACGTGATGAGCAACGGCCGCATCGTCCGATCCGGCGACCGGGAGCTGGCGGTCGAGCTGGAGCAGAAGGGCTACGCGCTGGTCGAGCCGCCTGTGCGGCAGGAAGCAGGGAGATGACGGACTTTGCCCGCAGCCTGCGCGCGAATTTCAAGCTGCTCGACGGAGGAGCCGGGCGGATCGGTCTACTCCGCCAGGCGGCGTTCGCGCGTTTCGCCGAGCTGGGGCTCCCTACGACGCAGGACGAGGACTGGAAGTACACAAGCCTTGCTCCGCTCACGCAGATCCAGTTCGCCCCTCCCGAGGAGGCGAGGCCGCCGACTCTGGAGCAGCTCGACCGTCTGGCCGGAGTTTCGCCAGGGGACGCCGCCATCCGCCTCGTGTTCGTCGACGGCCGTTACCGCGCAGAGCTTTCGTCGCGCGGAACCAGCACCGGTGGCGCATACATCGGGGGCCTTGGTACCGCGCACGCTGAGCGGCCGGAATTCGTCGAGCGGGAACTGGCCCGCCACGCCGATTACCAGCGCGACGCGCTGACGGCGCTCAATACCGCGTTCATCGAGGACGGCGCGTTCATTCATCTGCCGGCCGGGGCGATCCTGCAGGCGCCGATCCATCTCCTTTTCGTCTCGACCGCGCACAGGAAGCCGACCCTGTCTCAGCCGCGAAACCTGATCGTGCTTGGCGCCGGCAGCCAGGCCACGGTGATCGAGACCTGGGCCGGCCTCTCCGACGAGGTCTACTTCACCAACGCCGTCACTGAGGTTGTACTCGGCGACAACGCGCAGCTCGATCACTACAAGCTGCAAGAGGAGGGCGCGCGCGCCTTCCACATCGCGCTCACCCAGGTCCAGCACGGCCGGGACAGCCGCTTCAACTCCCATTCGGTCGCCCTCGGCGCCGCGCTCGCGCGGAACGACGTGCGCGCGCTCTTCGCCAGAGAGGGAAGCGAATGCACGCTGAACGGCCTCTACATGGCGACCGGCAAGCAGCACCTCGACAACCGCACGTTGATCGATCACCAGAGCCCGCGCTGCACCAGCCGCGAGCTGTACAAGGGCGTGCTCGACGGCCAGTCGCGGGGCGTGTTCAGCGGAAGGGTGCTGGTGCGACACGACGCGCAGAAGACGGACGCCAGCCAGACGAACAAGAACCTGCTCCTCTCCGACGAGGCGGTCGTCGACACCAAGCCGCAGCTGGAGATCTTTGCCGACGACGTCAAGTGCGCCCACGGGGCCGCCGTCGGCCAGCTCGACGAGGACGCACTCTTCTACTTGCGGTCCCGTGGAATCGGCCAGGAGGCGGCGAAGAGCCTGCTCACCTACGCCTTCGCCAGCGAAATGGTGAACCTCATCCCGCTCGCGCCGCTGCGGGCGCGGGTGCGGGAACTGGTGACCTCGCGGCTGCCGGAGTGGGAGAAGCTGAAGGAGGTCGCATGACGGCCGAGGCCTTGCGCGAGGGAGGCCGGGTCGCGCCGCTGGACGTCGAGAGGGTTCGCAAGGACTTCCCGGTCCTCGACCAAGAGGTCCGCGGGAAGCCGCTCGTCTATCTCGACAGCGCGGCGACCAGCCAGAAGCCGCGTGCGGTGATCGACGCGATCGCGCGCTACTACCTGGAGGACAACGCCAACGTGCACCGCGGAGTCCATCTCCTGTCCGAGCGTGCCACCCTGGCGTATGAGGCGGCTCGCGAGAAGGTGCAGCGCTTTATCAATGCGCGGCACGCGGAAGAGATCATCTTCGTTCGCGGCACCACCGAGGCGATCAACCTGGTCGCGCAGACCTACGGCCGCCGCCGCGTCCGCCCGGGAGACGAGATCCTCATCACCGTGATGGAGCACCACTCCAACATCGTGCCCTGGCAGATGCTCTGCGAGGAGAAGGGCGCGATCCTGCGCGTGGCGCCGATGGACGACGACGGCCAGCTCGTGCTCGACGAGCTGGAGCGCCTGATCGGGCCGCGCACGAAGCTGGTCGCCCTGGGCCATGTCTCCAACGCGCTCGGCACCATCCATCCCGTCCACCGCATCGTCGAGATGGCGCACCGGAGGAAGATCCCCGTGCTCCTGGACGGGGCGCAGGCCGTGCCGCATCTCGCCGTCGACGTTCAGGCGCTGGGCTGCGACTTCTACGCTTTCTCGGGGCACAAGCTGTTCGGGCCGACCGGGATCGGCGTTCTCTACGGCAGATCGGAGCTGCTCGAGGAAATGCCTCCCTGGCAGGGCGGAGGCGACATGATCAGCTCGGTCACCTTCGAGAAGACCACCTGGAACAAGCTCCCCTACAAGTTCGAGGCGGGCACGCCCGACATCGCCGGGGCGATCGGGCTCGGGGCGGCCATCGACTACGTGAGCGCGTTGGGCCTCCCTGCGATCGCAGCTCACGAGCACGATCTGCTCGCCTACGCCACCGAGGCGCTGCGTGAGGTCCGTGGGCTGCGGCTCATCGGCACCGCGAAGGAGAAGGCGAGCGTGCTCTCCTTCCTCTTCGGCGAGGTGCATCCGCACGACATCGGCACCATCCTCGACCGGCAAGGGATCGCCATCCGCACCGGCCATCACTGTGCCCAGCCCCTGATGCGGCGCTTGGGCGTCGCGGCCACTGCCCGCGCCTCGCTCGCCTTCTACAATCGCCGCGAGGACATCGACGCGCTGGTTGCGGGCCTGCACAAGGTCCGGGAGGTCTTCGGGTGAGCTCGGAGCTGCGGGACCTCTACCAGGAGGTCGTCATCGACCACAGCAGGAAGCCCCGTAACTTCCACAAGCCGGAGGGGGCCAACCGGAGCGCCGAGGGTATCAATCCGCTCTGCGGCGATCAGATCACGCTCTACCTGAAGCTCTCGGGTGACATGATCGAGGACATCGGCTTCCAGGGCGCCGGTTGCGCCATTTCCAAGGCCTCCGCGTCCCTGATGACTTCCGCGCTGAAGAACAAGACCAAGGCGGAAGCGGAGGCGCTCTTCGAGCGCGTCCACTCCATGATCAGCGAGGGACCGAGGAGCAAGGTCGACCCCCAGGAATTGGGCAAGCTCGCCGTGCTTTCGGGCGTGTGGGAGTTCCCGTCGCGCGTGAAGTGCGCGACGCTGGCCTGGCACACGCTGCGCTCCGCGCTCGACGGTGCCGGCGCGCCGGTGTCGACGGAGTGAGAATCGCGCGATGGCGACCAAGCTCCCGGTCGTAGAAGTCGTCGAGCCGCCCGTCAGCAGCGGGTCCATCACGCTCGCGCGCGACTGCGAGGCGACCCGGATCCCGAGCGGCTCCAGCGTGGTGCTGCCCGCCGGGACGCGCGTGACGATCGCGCAGACGCTGGGCGGCCACTTCACCGTCACCACGGAGGACGGGGCCCTGCTGCGCATCGCCGACCGGGACGCCGACGCGCTTGGCGCCCCGGCGGCCGCTGCCCCGGCGCCGATCGTTGAAGGCCCATTCGAAGAAGAGCGGGTCTGGGAGCAACTCAGGACGGTATTCGACCCGGAAATCCCGGTGAACCTCGTCGACCTCGGCCTCATCTACCGCTGCGAGGCCGTACCACTGCCGGACGGCGGGCAGCGCGTCGAGATCGCAATGTCCATGACCGCGCCGGGCTGCGGCATGGGCGACGTGCTCAAGGAGGACGTCCGGCGAAAGGTCCAGAGTGTCCCTGGCGTCCGGGAAGTGGAGGTCGAGGTCGTCTGGGACCCGCCTTGGGATGCGAGCCGGATGTCCGACGCGGCCCGGCTCCAACTCGGCTGGATGTGAGGCCCTGCGCGGTCAGCCGCGCCGCTAGGAGCGCCCTGCAACTGGGACTCCTGCCGGGCTCGGCAGGTCGTGCGTAATCTGTACTCATGTCGGAGAGCATCACCCCGTCGCCCATCGAACGCCGCCGTCCTCCCCTGGGCCCCCGCGCCCCGACGACGCGCGCCCGGCGGACCTTCTGGGCGCTGTTCGCCGTGGCCGTGGCGCTCACCGTCTATGTCATCTGGCCCTTCCGCTCTCCGCTCTTCCTCGCCGCGGTGCTGGCCGCCGCCTTCCAGCCGCTGCTCGCCCGCACCGAGCGCCTGCTCAAGGGCCGCCGCCGGCTTGCCGGCGCACTGCTCACCGTGCTCGTTTTCGGGGCGATCGTCGCTCCAATCGCGAGCATCCTCGCCTTCATCGCGCAGCAGATCACCCAGGGGCTGACCTGGGTGCGCGACTCCCTGGGCGTCCAGTCGGTAGGGGACATCTCCCTCTCGCGGGTGCCGCCCCAGGCGCAGCACGTCATCGACAACATCCTCTCGACACTGCATCTGTCGCGCGAGCAGGTTCAGGCGTTCGCGGCGAAGGCACTGGACTACGCCCAGGCGGCGGGGCCCGCGGCGCTCGGCGCGTCGGCCGGCGCAGTTGCGAGCACATTGATCATGCTCGCGGCCTTCTACTTCCTCCTGGTGGACGGGCGGCACCTCATCCGCTTGCTTGGCCGTGTCTCGCCCTTGCAGGCGGCCCAGACGGAGGAGCTGCTGCACGAGTTCGCCAACGTCTCCAGCGCTACGCTGGTGGGCGCTGCGCTCACGGCGGTGGTGCAGGCCGTGCTCGCGACCATCGGATTCACGCTCGCTCGCGTCCCCCACGCGGTCTTTCTCGGGATCGTTACACTGGTCGCCTCGTTCGTGCCCGTCGTGGGGACCGCCATCATCTGGATACCGGCCGCGGTATTGCTGGCGTTTACCGGCCACATGACTGCGGCCGTCTTCATCGCCGTCTGGTGCGGGGTGCTGCTGACTCTCGCGGACAACGTGGTCAAGCCGCTCGCGATGCGAGGCAAGGTGGAGATGCACACCGGGCTCGTGTTTCTCGCGCTGCTCGGGGGCATCACGATGTTTGGACTGCTCGGGATCATCGCCGGACCCCTGGTGATTGCGTTCCTGCTCGCGCTCCTGCGCATGTACGAGCGCGATTTCCTCGAGCATCCGACCGGCACGGCTTGAGCGCTTCCTACGCTGCGTAGGACTCGAAGAACTTGAGCATCACCACCTTGCTCTTCGGCGATACGCGGCGGGCCTCCTTCACCCAGATGTCGAGGTTGCCGGGGTCGCCGAAGATGGCCCTGAGATCTTGCGGTGGCTCGGAGAAGGGCTTCTCGAAGTTGTCCCAGTGCGTGGGCAGGATCACCCTGGGAAAGTTGAGCGCCTTCATCAGCCGCGGCGTGAAGTCGTGGACCTGCGTGTAGAAGATCGACGCCAGCAGCGCCACGTCCGGCCGCAGTCCCGTGATATCGCGCTCGATGAAGTTGGCGGTGCTCATCGAGAAGATGCGGTACTTGCCGCCGATGGTGATCAGGTAGATGAGGGTGTCGCCCTCGGGCATCTCGCCCACTTTGCTCGGCGCCGAAGCCGGCACGGTGACGAGGTGGCCGGGCACGGCGTACTTCTTGATCGGCCCCATCGAGTGGAGACCCGGGAAGACCTCGATGGTGTACCCGTCGAACTGCATGTGTTCGCCGCCCTTCACCTGCACGATCTGCTTCTCGGGGACGCCGGCCGCTCGCAGGACGTTTCCGTGGGTCTCCGAGCCGATCACCATCGCGCCGGTCTTCTTCGCGATGAGCGGGATGTCGGCGAGATGGTCCCAGTGGCCATGGCCGATGAGGATGTGGTCCGCCTTGCCGATGTGCTGATCGATCAGGCCCTGGTCGGTCGTGATCGGCGTGTTCGGGTTGAACTTGCCACTGAAGAACCCGCTGTCGAAGCGTCCGAACCAGGGATCGATGAGGATGGTCTTCGCGCCGAAGGCGATTTCCCAGCCGTTCGTGCCGAACCATTTGAACCGCGCGCCGCTTCCGCCCGGTCCGCCGCTTTTGGTCGTGGGCTCGGCTCCCTGCGCGAGCCCCGGAAGCATGACACTTGCTCCGGCGGCGGCCGCTCCCGCCAATCCGGCGCCGACGATCTGCCTGCGGAAGAGACCGGCTGCCTCAGGTTCGATGAAGCACATGTTTCCTCCTTGGGATGGGCGGGAAACATATCACCCAGCATGAAGGCCGGATTTCAGCTCCTGAAAATACTGCGGCGCCTCGCGTCGGTCGAACATGCCGTACAGCCACCGACGGCTGCAAGCGGCTATGACCAGAGCGGCGCCAGGGCGACGATGAGTTGCGCGGAGGCCGCGGCGTCAGGAAGTCCCAGCGTGGTCGTCAGCTCCAGAGAGACGGGCAGGCGCGCTTGCGAAAGGAGCCGTTCGCCGGCCTCCTGCCGAGCATCCTCCACCAGCGCGCGCTCGCCGGGCTGAAGGCGGGGCCGGACCCACGCATCAATGGCCCAGCCCAGCGATGCGTGCTCTGCCTCGTCGCGTGCAATGACTCGCATCGCTCGGCGGATTGGCCGATCTTGTGCCCATTCCCCTTGGAAGGCGGCGACCGCCGCGCCATAGGTCTCGCGAACGCAGCCCTCCGCGGCGTTTTCAATGCCAAGCTCGAGCATCGTCCGGATCTGGAGACATTCCACCTCGATCGCCGAGGCCCGCGCGCCGAAGCGGGCGGCCAGCCTCGACATCGCCGCATGGTGGCGCATCTCGTCTCGCCGCGCGGACCTTGCGCGCGCGACCAGGTGCGCAGGGGCATCGTGCGCGATCAACTCTCGCTCGACGGTCTGGAACGCCATCACTGCCGCTCCTTCGAGTCGCACGGCGTCCGCCACGTGCGCGGCGACGAGCGATGGTTGTTCCCGGTTTGCGACTTGCTTCAGGCCTGGAGGGAGGCGGCCACAGGGGCTCTGGGCGCAGTAGGTATAGTGATTGTGGCACGTGACAGTCGATTGGGACGCGGCCGTGCAGCCGGTGATCTCGGTCGTGAAGCAGACGTCGTGCGCGCCCGACCCACAATACGGGACACACTCGCTCGCCGAGTGCTGCGAGCCCGATGTCCAAGGTACGCCGCCGTCGACGAAAAAGGACGAATCATAGTCGGGCCGGTCGCATTGGCTTCCGCAGCCCGAGAGCCCGGCGATGGGGATTGCCGAAAGCGCTGCGCGCCGGAGCCAACGGTGCAGGGACCTGGCGGCCCTCAACTCGGCAATTGAATTGCGCATCCATTGTGCTGCGAGCATTTTTCATGCCTGCACGAATCCGCCGGGTCTCTATTCGGTTACGCAAATCGAGGAACGAGCTACGTCACCGATTCGTGACACGCGCGTCATGTGCCCGGGCCGCCGTTCCTCCGCGCTCCGTCGACGTTACGTCATCATCTTGACAGGTTGGGATCGGGGGTGTCATTTGCCCTGCTTCTCAAGGGGAAACCATGCAAACGACACGGCGGTACCGGCTTCTCGGAATCGGAGTCGTCGCTCTCAACCTCATCGGCGCGACGGTGTTGCTCGCAGAGGAGGCGGCGAAGGCGCCCGCAGCCGCAACCACGCATGTGATGGTCACGACTGCCGATCTCAAGTGGGTGGACGGACCTCCTTCGCTGCCGCCGGGCGCGAAGGTGGCGGGAATGGAAGGAAACGCGAAGGAGCCCGGCCCCTTCACGATGCGGCTCAAGTTCCCCGCAAATTACAAGATTGCCCCCCACACGCACCCGGCAGATGAGCACGTCACCGTGATCAGCGGCACGTTCTACATGGGCATGGGCGACAAGTTCGACGAGGCCGCCGCAAAGGAACTGCCCACGGGGAGCTTCGTCGTCATGCCCACCAAGCAGGCCCACTTTGGCATGACGAAAGGCGAGACCGTCGTCCAGCTACATGGAACGGGGCCGTGGGGCGTGACCTACGTGAACCCTGCCGACGATCCGCGCTCGAAGGCCGCGAAGAAGTAGGCAGCGAGCAGGTCAGACGGTAAATCTCCTCTCCTTCCGCGTCGACTGCGGAGGCGATGTGAACCATTTCGGCCTCACGAAGACCGATTGATTCACGCCCGCTCCCACCGCAGTCCCGAGCAGCAGGTTCGAAGCGCCGAGCGCCAGGTCCGAGTAGTTCATGGCTCACCTCGTCCTTTCCGCTTCATCTGACCACCACCGCGCCGCCGGCCACGTCCAGGACCACGCCGCTGATCCAGCTCGATTCCTCGGACGCGAAGAACTGTCGTTGAGTGTGCGCAAGCCGTCCACCTCGGACGACGCCCGAACCGCGACGCAAGGTATGGACCCGTCCACTACGCGAGCAGTCGCCGAAAAAAAGAAGAAATGTGTGCGCCTGCTCGAAGGACCCGCACCTAACCGTGCTATTCGATCTACATGGTGCCCATCGGCTTCAACGCAGGGATCGAGGCGGCCGGTTTGGTGGAGAAGCGTCTTCGCGAGCAGGGGATCGAGCTGCCTACCCCCAGCGCACCGGGGGCCGACTACGTTCCGTTCGTCCGCATGGGCGAGCTTCTCTTCCTCACCGGGCAGCTCAGTCAGTGGAACGGCGAGCGGAAGTTCATCGGCAAGGTCGGACGGGAGATCAGCCTCGAGCAGGCGCGGCAGGCGGCGCGGCTGTGCGCGCTCAACTTGCTCGCGCATCTCCGCGTCGCGGTGGAGGGCAACCTCGATCGCGTAGTCCAGTGCATCCGGGTGGGCGGATTCGTCAACGCCACGCCAGAGTTTCTCGACTACTCCAAGGTGATCAACGGCGCCTCCGAGCTGTTCCTGGCTGTGTTCGGCGACGCCGGCAAGCACACTCGGGTTTCCGTCGGCGTGAACGGCCTGCCCTACGGCGTCGCTGTCGAGGTCGAGGCCGTCTTCGCGGTGCGAGGCTGATCCGACCCGACTTCCAGCACGATCTTGCCGTGTGATTTCCCTTGCTGGTTCAGGTCCATCGCCTGTCTCGCCTGTTCGAGCGGAAGCACCTTCGCGATGTGGGGCCGGATCGCTCCGCTCTCCACCAGCGCCGCGATCTCCTCGAGGTCCTTGACGTCGTACTCCATGCCGAAGTCGACGGCACGCACGCCGGCGTGCTTGGCGGCCTTCTCGTCGATCTCGCCGATCAGGGTGATGAGCATTCCGCCGCGCTTGAGCACGCCCCAGGATCGCGCCTGCGTCTCTCCGCCCAGGGGATCGAGCACCACGTCGACGTCGCGCACCTTCTTTTCGAAGCGCTCGCGCTTGTAGTCGATGACCGGATCGACCCCGAGCGATCTCAGGTAATCGAGACTCGGCGCGCTTGCGGTGGCTGCCACCTCGGCGCCCTTCCACCGCGCGAACTGTGCCGCGAATGACCCCACTCCACCGCTCGCGCCGTGGATGAGGAAGCGCATTCCGGGCTTCGCCTTGGCAGTGTCGATGATGGCTTGCCAGGCCGTCAGTGCGGGCATCGGCAGAGCAGCAGCGACGTTGAAGTCGAGTGAGCGGGGCTTCTTCACCAAGTCCTTCACCGGCACCAGCGCATACTCGGCGAAGCTGCCGAAGACCTCGCCGAAGACCTCGTCGCCTTCGCGCAGCGGGGTCTTCGACCCCGGTCCGATCTTCTCGATGACGCCGGCGAAGTCCTGCCCGAGCGTCAGCGGCACCCGGTCCGCGCCTTTCGGGTTGTACTGGTGCTCGCGGACCATCCAGTCCACCGGATTGACGCCCGCGGCGTGGATCCGCACCAGCGCCTTGCCGCGCGTGACTTTGGGAGTATCGACTTCTTCGAGCTGGACCCGGTCCGGGCCACCGAATTCATGGATGCGTACGGCCTTCATGGGGTCTCCTCCAGGTTGGGATGAGGTGGTCCGCGAACCACTGCGCTGCGAGCGCGCCAACGACCTCCAGCGCGCCGGGCTCTTCGAAGAGATGCGTCGCGCCGGGGACAATCTCGAGCTGCTTCTCAGTCCGCAGCATCGCGAGCGCCTGGCGGTTGAGACCAAGGACCACGTCGTCGGCTCCTCCTACGATCAGGAGCGTCGGCGCGCGCACCTCGATGAGCAGCTCTCCGGCGAGGTCGGGCCGTCCGCCGCGCGAAACCACCGCCGAGACGCGATCGGGCTCGCGTGCGGCGGTCACCAGAGCCGCCGCTGCGCCCGTACTCGCCCCGAACAAGCCGACCGGAAGTCGTCGGGTCTCCTCGTCGTGCGACAGCCACTCCACTGCTCCGGCGAGACGGTCCGCGAGCAGCCCGATGTCGAAGCGCAGGTGGCGGGTGAACCTCTCCGCCTCTTCTTCGTGCGGCGTCAGCAGGTCCATCAGCAGCGTGGCAAAACCCCCCTGCTGCAGCGTTTGGGCAACGAGGCGATTGCGCCGGCTGAAGCGGCTGCTGCCGCTGCCGTGAGCGAAGAGAACGGCGCCGCGAGCCCCATGGGGGACGGCGAGATTTCCGCCGAGTCGCACTCCCGGACGCAAGACCAACTCGATCTCGCGCTCGCTCATGTCCATAGGGGGCCTCCTTGCGACGCGCTGTCGCCCTCGACGGAGCGATCGAGCAGTTCGCGCACCTCCTCGTCGGTCGTCTGGGTGAAGTCCTCGTACCAGAGTCCGACGGCGCGGAATGGCTCCGGTGTCGCGGCGCAGATCACCTCGTCCGCCTCGTCCTCCATTTCCGCGCACGTCGACGGCGCCGCAATGGGCACTGCCACGATGACTCGTGCCGCTCGCTCTTGACGAAGCGCCCGCACCGCAGCCCGCATCGTCGAGCCGGTGGCGAGGCCGTCGTCCACCAGGATGACGGTGCGACCCGCGACGGGCGTTGGCGGCCGATCGCCGCGGAACAACCGCTCGCGCCGTTCGAGCTCACGCAGTTCGTTCTCCGTCACTCGCTCGATATCGTCGCGGGTGACGCCGTATGCGATCACATCCGGATTGAGGACTCGGACTCCCCCGCTGGCAATTGCCCCCATGGCCAGCTCCTCATGTCCCGGAAAGCCGAGCTTGCGCACCACGAACACGTCCAGCGGCGCGCCCAACCGCCGCGCGACCTCCCAGGCGACGGGTATGCCGCCCCGGGGGAGGCCGAGCACCACAACGTCGGGCTGGCCCGCGAAGGCTGCCAGATGCTCGCCCAGGACGCGGCCGGCCTCTCGGCGATCGCGGTACCGCATGAAAAACCAACCTACGCATCTTCCGGCGAGGACGCCGACATGCCGGAGCGCGCGCCAGTGGTCGCCGCATCATGAGCGGTCTGATTCTGCTGCCAGCTCGGAAGCCGAGCGTACGTCTCGCAGCACGAGCAACACCAGGATGGCGATGCCGATCACGACGAGAGCACTGGTGATCGCCGTGACCTGGAGCCCATCCGTGAATGCCTTCCGAGCCGTTTCGAGCAGCGCCGCACCAGGCCCCGGCACCTGCTCAGCCGCCGCCACCGCGCCGCCGAGGGTATCGCGCGCAGCCTCGGCTGCTTCGCGCGGAATGCCCTCAACGGAACGGGCCATGGCTCTACGGTAGATGGCAGTCCCGATGCTGCCGAGGATGGCGATGCCCAGCGCTCCGCCGAACTCGGAGCAAGTCTCCGAGATCGCCGAAGCGGCCCCAGCGCGCTCGGGCGGGGCCGCCCCGATGATCATGTCGTTTGCGAGGGTGAATACCGGAGAAAGAACCAAGGGAGAACACAACAGTGCTCGCGACCCCACTCCGTGTGCGGCAATCTGCTTGAGGCCGTAGATGACCGCCAGCACGGCCGC
>Ga0209474_10000313_pt1 | contig 56325 bp, 51 predicted proteins | sample GraSoiAngelo_145_FD_185902 | JGI IMG/M metagenome (GOLD analysis project Ga0209474, IMG submission 185902) | Grasslands soil microbial communities from the Angelo Coastal Reserve, California, USA - 14_1009_05_20cm (SPAdes) (version 2) | ecosystem: Environmental > Terrestrial > Soil > Grasslands...
CCTGAAAGGGTCGCCCTACAGCTGCAGCCTCGCCGACCTTCGTAGGGCGACCCTTTCAGGGTCGCCAGTACACCGCCGCGAGGATCGCGATGCCGAGCACGATCCGGTACCACGCAAACGGCGCGAACCCGTGGCCGCGGACGTAGTTCAGGAACGGCCGCACGATGAGCGCCGACGAGATGAACGCGAGCACGAAGCCGACGGCGATCTCCTCGGCCCGCGCGCCATGCAGCTCGTGGCGGGCCTCCCAGAAGTCATGCGCGAACGCCGCCGCCATCGTCGGCATCGCGAGGAAGAACGAGAACTCGGCCGCCGCGGCGCGATCGACGCGCAGCAGCATCGCGGCGACGATCGTCCCGCCCGATCGCGACACGCCGGGCACGAGCGCGAGCGTCTGCCCGAGCCCCACGACGAACGCGCGGCCGATCGGCATCCGCTCGGCGTCGAGGACGTCCGGCTGCGGCCGCACGCGCTCGACGATCAGAATCACGATGCCGCCGGCGATGAAGGCGACGGCGATGATCGTCAGGCTGCCCTGCAGCACCGTCTTGACGAACTTCGAGAACAGCGCGCCCGCGACGAGCAGCGGAATCACCGCGACGATGACCGCGATCGCGAAATTCCGCGCATCGGCGTCCGAGCCGAGGCTCATGACGACGCGGACGATCTTCTCGCGGTACAGCCACATGACCGCGAAGATCGATCCGAGCTGGATCATCGTCGTGAAGACGCCGCCGGGATCGTCGAAGCCGAGCAGACGATTGCCGATCAGCAGATGCGCCGTCGACGACACCGGCAGGAACTCGGTGACGCCCTGGATGACGCCGAGGATGGCCGCTTTGGCGAGCGACGGCAAAGGTGGCGCGTCGGCGTTAGGAGGCTCGGGCCTTCCGCTGCGGCTTCTGCTTGCGCTGCGGCTGCTGCGGCGGCGGCGCGGACGCCGACATCACGTGCGCGTGCGCCGCGGCGCGCGTCGGCGCGTCGCCGCGCCAGAGGCTGACGATCGCCGCCGCGATGAAGACGCTCGAGTAGGTGCCGGTGATGATGCCGACCACCATCGTGAACGCGAAGCCGTGCAGGACCTCGCCGCCGAAGAAGAACAGCGCGAGCGCCGTGAGCAGCGCCGTGCCCGACGTGATCGCGGTCCGGCCGAGCGTCTGGTTCACCGAGACGTTGATGATGTGGTTCATCGAGTCGCGGCGCATGATCCGCAGGTTCTCGCGGATCCGGTCGAAGATGACGATCGTGTCGTTGGTCGAGAAGCCCGTCATCGTGAGAATCGCGGCGATCACGTTCAGCGACATGTCGTAGCGGAAGAACGCGAGGAACGCGAGCGTGATCAGCAGGTCGTGGATCGTCGCGACGACCGCGCCGACGCCGAAGCTGAACTGGAAGCGGAACGCGAGGTACGCGAGGATGCCGACCAGCGAGAGCACCGTCGCCCAAATACCCTTGCTCGTCAGCTCGCGCCCGACCGAGGGGCCGACGATCTCGGCGCCCTGCCGCGTCGGGTTGAGGCCCGCCTTCTTGAGCGCACCCTCGACCTTGTTCGCCTCGACGCCGAGCGACGCGCCGGCTTCGGCGCCGACCTGCGGCACGCGGATCATCAACAGGTTCGCGGACGGATCGCCGGTCGACTGCACGATGGCGTCCTTGCCGCCGCCCACGTAGTTCTTGTCGAGCGCCTCGCGGACCTGCTGGACGCTGATCGCCTGATCGAACTTCTCGATCACGACGGTGCCCCCCGCGAACTCCACGCCCTTGCGCAGCCCGCTCGTCCAGATCGTGACGACGCCGGCGATGATGATGACCCACGACAGCGCGATCGCGTGCCACCGCCAGCGCAGGAAATCGAAGTTGGTGTTTTTGAAGAGATGCATGGCTTAAATGCTCAGCGTCGCAACCTGGTGGCGGTTGGACAAAGCCATCTCGAACAGTGTCTTCGAGACGAAGATTGACGTAAAGAGGTTCGAGATCAATCCGATGAACAGCGTGACGGCGAAGCCGCGAATCGGCCCGGTGCCGAACTGGAAGAGGAACGCGCACGAGATGAGCGCCGCCACGTGCGTGTCGACGAGCGTCCAGAAGACGCGGCCGAAGCCCGCGTTGATCGACGCGCGCACGCCGCGCTGCGCCTCGAGCTCCTCCTTGATGCGCTCGAAGATCAGCACGTTCGAGTCGACGCCGATGCCCATCGTCAGCACGAAGCCGGCGATGCCGGGCAGCGTCATCACCGCGCCGACGTACGCCATCAGGCCGAGCAGGATCACCAGGTTGAAAATCAGCGCGACGACGGCGTTGACGCCCGAGAAGCGGTAGTAGATCAGCATGAACGACACGATGAGCAGCAGGCCGACCGCCGAGGCGAGCACGCCCGAACGGATCGAGTCGGCGCCGAGCGTCGGGCCGATCGTCCGCTCCTGCAGATAGGTGAGCGTCGCCGGCAGCGCGCCCGAACGCAGGATCAGCGAGAGGTTCTGCACTTCCTCCTGCGTGAAGCTGCCCGTGATGCGCCCCTCGGTCGTGATGCGCGACTCGAGCGTCGGCGCCGACTGCACGCGGCCGTCGAGGATGATCGCGAGCTGGCGGCCGATGTTCTCGCCGCTCACCTTGCCGAACTTGCGCCCGCCTTCGTTGCTCAGCGTGAAGCTGACCGCGGGACGGTTGTTCTCGTCCACAGACACACGCGCGTTGCGCAGATCCTGGCCGCTGACCGCCGCGACCTTCTTCACCTGGTAATACACGGTGCCGGCGTCGGCCGTCGCGCCGCCCGCCGCGCCCGGCACGATGTCCATGCCGTCGGCCACCTTGCCGTTGGTCATCAGCGCCTCCTTCGTCGGCGCCGGACCCTGCTCGACGATTTTCAGCTCGAGAAGGCCGGTCGAGCGGATGATCTCTTTTGCGCGCTCGACGTCGGTGACGCCAGGCAGCTGCACGAGAATCTGATCGCCGTTCTCGCCCTGCTGCGCGATGCTCGGCTCGGTGACGCCGAGCTCGTTCACGCGGCGCTCGATCGTCTGCCGCGCCTGCACGACCGCTTCATCCTTCAGGTTCACCTGGATGTTCGGCCGCATCGTGAATGTGTAGGTGCCGCCGGCGCTGGAGCCGCGCTCGAAGTTGGTCGTGATCTCGTTGGCGATTTGCCGGAACGTCGCGTCCTGCGCGGGCGGCACGCCCTCCACGCGGATGTGCGTCGGGTCCGGCGTCTCGATCTTCGCGACGGTGATCCCTTTGGTCTTCAGCTCCTCGCGCAGCCGCTCGCTTTCCTGATCGGTGACCAGGCGCAGCGCGTCCTCGGTCTGCACGCGCAGCACGAGATGCACGCCGCCCTTGAGGTCCAGCCCCAGCTTGAGCGCCTTGTCGACCAGCCACGACGGCTGATGGACGTTGTAGTGCAGCGCGATCAGCGGGTACACGCCCACGCTGACGAACACGACGAAGACGACCAGAATCGTGACGACCTTCCACCGAAGGTTGGACATGAGCGAACTCCCTGACTGCCGACTGCCTGGCTGCCGACTGACGCCGGCGACTGATTCGAGCTACGTGTTCGCCGGCTCGACGACCGGCGGCTGCCCCTGGTAGCCGCCGATGGACGCGCGTGACACCTTGATCCGCACCTTGTCCGCGATCTCGAGCTGCACGAGCTGATCCTCGATCTTCGTGATCTGGCCCCAGATCCCGCCGGTCGTGATCACCCGGTCGTTGACCTTCAGGCTGTCCAGGAACTCCTGCACCTTCTGCTGCTTGCGCTTGGCCGGCAGCAGGATGATGAAATAGAAGATTCCGAGAATCAGCGCGAACGGAACCAGTTGCAGCAGCGGACTTGCGCCATCCGCCATCATGCCCATGGCTACGACGAGACGACCGATCAACATCATGAATCGTGAGGCTGGCGGGACAAGCTCTGATGGAGCGCTAGCCTGAAACTTTCAAACCGCCGGAACGTAATAGCGTCTCTGATTCGCCGCAGGGTGTCAAGGTAAAAGGTCAGGTTATGCAATGTGTTAAGGGTTGCCGCGTTGATTTCACCCGTGGCGAAGAGGTGGCGCAAATACGCCCGCGAGCAGGTGCGGCACGTGTAGCAGCCGCAGCCTGGATCCGGCGGCCGATCGTCCTCGGCGTACCGCGTGTTCTTGATGTTGAGCCGGCCGGCGCTCGTGAAGAGCTGGCCGTTGCGCGCGTTGCGCGTCGGCAGCACGCAATCGAAGAGGTCGATGCCGCGCGCCACTGACTCGACCAGATCGAGCGGCGTTCCGGTCCCCATCAGGTAGCGCGGCCGATCGGCCGGGAGCAGCGGGGCGGTCCGCCCGACGATGTCGTACATCACGTCGGCCGGCTCGCCGACGCTCAACCCGCCGATCGCGTACGCCTCGAAGCCGATCGCGACGGTTTCCCTTGCGCTCTCCTCGCGCAGATCCGGATAGATGCTCCCCTGCACGATGCCGAACTGCGCCTGCCCGCGGTTGCAGACGACGACGCCCGGCACGCCGCCTTCGCGCAGCGCGAGAAACCGCTCGCGCGCGCGGCGCGCCCAGCGCAGGGTCCGCTCCATCGAGCGGCGCGCGAGCGCGCGGCCGTCGGCGGTCGCGGGATGCGCGAGGCACTCGTCGAGCACCATGGCGATGTCCGACCCGAGCTGCGCCTGGATGTCGGCCGCTTTCTCCGGCGTGAGGAGATGCGCGGCGCCGTCGAGATGCGACCTGAAATGCGCGCCCTCCTCGTCGATCGTGCGGCGCTCGGCGAGGCTGAACACCTGGTAGCCGCCGCTGTCGGTGAGAATCGGCCGCGTCCAGCCGATGAACTTGTGGAGGCCGCCGAGGCGCGCGATCAAATCGTCGCCCGGCCGCAGGTAGAGGTGATAGGTGTTGCTCAGCAGAATCTGCGCGCCGATCGACTCGAGGTCGCGGTGCGTCACGCCTTTCACCGCGCCTTGCGTGCCGACCGGCATGAACGCCGGCGTCTCCACCTCGCCGTGCGGCGTCGTCATGCGGCCGCAGCGCGCGGCGCCGTCGGCATGCGTGACCGTGAATCCGAGCGACACGTGCTAAGTTTATTCGAGTGAAACGATTACGAGTGGGCGTGATCTACGGCGGCCGCTCCGGCGAGCACGAGGTCTCGCTCGCGTCCGCGGCCGCCGTGTTCAAGCATCTCGATCCCGAGCGCTACGACCCGGTGCCGATCAAGATCGAGAAGGACGGACGGTGGACGCTGCCCGCCGAGCCGCCGAAGACGATGAAGGCGGCGGACGTGATCAAGGGCGTCGCCGCGGAGAAGGCCGCCGCGGGAGCGCCGGCGGCTGAAGTCGCGGAGGCGTATCTGATTCCGCGTCCGGGCCGCGACACGCTCGTCAGTCTTCCGAACGCGTCGAAATCGCTGCGAGCATCGTCGCAGTCCGCCGGCGGCCGCGGCGGCGCGTCCGGACTCTCGCTCGACGTCGTCTTTCCCGTGCTGCACGGACCGTACGGGGAGGACGGCACGGTGCAGGGCTTGCTCGAGCTCGCGAACGTGCCGTACGTCGGCGCCGGCGTGCTCGCGTCGGCGGTCGGCATGGACAAGGCGGCGATGAAGCAGGCGTTCATCGCGAAGGCGCTGCCGATCTGCGACTACGACGTCGTCTTCAAGCGCGACTGGCAGCGGGACGAACGGAGCGTGCTGCAGCGAGTAGTCGACCATCTCGGGTTCCCGGTGTTCGTGAAGCCGGCGAACCTCGGATCGAGCGTCGGCATCTCGAAGGCGAAGCACGTCGCCGAGCTGCGCACGGCGATCAAGCTTGCCGCCGACTTCGATCGGAAGATCGTGGTCGAGGCGGCCGTGCCGCAGGCGCGCGAGATCGAGGTCGCAGTGCTCGGCAACGACGAGCCCGAGGCGTCGGTGCCCGGCGAGATCATCCCGTCGCGCGAGTTCTACGACTACGAATCGAAATACGTCGACGACTCGTCGCGGTCCGTGATTCCGGCGAAGCTGACCGAGGCGCAGACGAGCGAGGTGCGCAGGCTCGCGATCGACGCGTACAAGGCGGTCGACTGCTCGGGACTCGCGCGTGTCGACTTCCTGCTCGCCGGCGACTCCGGCGTCGTCTACCTGAACGAGCTGAACACGCTGCCCGGCTTCACCACGATCAGCATGTACGCGCAGCTCTGGGCCGCGAGCGGCGTGTCGTACCCGCAGCTCATCGATCGCCTCATCACGCTCGCGATGGAGCGCCACGCCGAGAAACAGCAGTTGCGGACGAGTATGTGAGCACGATCTCCGCGATCTTTGCGGTCTCCGCGATCTCTGCCTCCTCAGCGTTCTCTACTCCGGGTCTCACCGAACCCGCGCGCGTCAGCGCCGTCTACGACTCGATTCTGGCCGCCCGGTTCGACGAGGCGGCGCTCCGGCTGAAGGAGACCTGCCCTCCGGCGCCTCAGCCGGTGTGCGCGGCGCTGTCGGCGGCGGCGCTCTGGTGGCGCATCCTGATCGATCCTTCGTCGCGCGCGTACGACGACGCGCTCGAGCGCGCGTCGGCCGACGCCGTCGCGGCGGCGCGCGACTGGACGATGCGCGAGCCGCAGCGCGGCGAAGCGTGGTTCTACCTGGCGGCCGCGCGCGCGCCGCGCGTCAACCGGCTGGTGCTCCGCGGCGAGCGGCTCGCGGCCGCGCGCGAGGGGAAGCAGATCAAGGACGCGCTCGAGCGCGCGCTCGCGATCGATCCATCGCTCGACGACGCGTATTTCGGGATCGGGCTCTACCATTACTACGCGGCCGTCGCGCCGATGTACGCGAAGCTGCTGCGCTGGCTGCTCGCGCTGCCCGGCGGCGATCGCGCGCGCGGCCTCGAGGAAATGACGCGCGCGCGCGACCGCGGCGCGATCCTGCGCGGCGAGGCCGACTTTCAACTGCAGCAGATCGACCTCTGGTACGAAGCGCGGCCGCGCGACGCGCTCGCGCTGCTCGAATCGCTCGACGCGCGCTATCCGACCAACCCGCTGTTCCTCGAGCGCATCGCCGACGTATACGACACCTACCTGCACGATCGCGACCGCAGCGCGGCCGCGTGGTCGGCGCTGCGCGATCGCGCGCGCGCGCGCCGCGTGTACGACGCCGCGCGCGTCGAGCAGCGCGCCGACGCGCGCGCGCGCGATGCGCGCCCGCGATTTTTTTGACTTTTTCTGTCGATTGTGCTTGACACTGCTGCGTTCGCGTTTAAAATCTACATCTGGTATGAGGATGGTGAACTCATCGCCATCCCTAGTGAAGCTCGACTGTGAAACCTTCGAGCTCGCCCTTCCGAAACACCGGAAGGTGCCCCGAAGCGAAGAGCGTCGTCGTCCGGTGAGCGTGCCAGGCGGCAGCCACGAGCGGATGTGCACGAGCGCTCTCGCAGAGAATCCCACATGAAGGGGGGGATAACAGACAATGGCGAAGAAAGCCAAGGGCGGGAAGAAGAAGGCCGGCAAGAAACGGTAACGCCGACCTCGCCCGTCAAAAAAAGGGGGCCTTCGTGGCCCCCTTTTCAACGTACGACGCCGTTCGTCGTTTCAACGAATTCTTAATTCCAGATTCCAGATTCTCAATTGCGGCGGTGCGCGTCAGCGCGCCGTCATCGCGACGCCGTCCCAGATCCTCACGCTTCGAATCACGTCCGCCTGCTGCAGCTTGTCGACGACGTCCATGCCGGAGACGACGCGGCCGAAGACGGTGTACTTTGCGTCGAGGTGCGGCTGCGGCGAGTGCGTGATGAAGTACTGGCTGCCGCCGGTGTCGCGCCACGGATCGAGCGCCATGCCGACCGTGCCGCGAAGGTACGGCAGCTCGTTCAGCTCGTCGCGAATCGAGTAGCCCGGTCCGCCTTCGCCGTCGCCGCGCGGATCGCCGTCCTGCACGACGAAGTCGGGCACGACGCGGTGCACGCTCAGCCCGTTGAAGTAGCCCCGGCGCGCGAGCGTGACGAAGTTCTCGACCGTGAGCGGCGCGTCGTTCATAGCCAGCTCGATCTGGATCATGCCGCGATCCGTATCGAGGTACGCCTGCGTCGACACGGTGGGCGCGACCAGACGCGGCGCTGCATACACGTCGCGGGCGAGGGTCGTCGGCGCCGGGCGAATCGACGCGTCGATGTCGCCGCCCACGCCGTTCGGGTCGAGCTGCTTGATCAAGCCGGCCGCGCGCACCCGCACCGCCCAATCCTTGTCGTTCAGCGCGCTCTGCAGGACGGGCAGCGCCGCTCCAGCGCCGTATTTTTCGAGCGCCGCGAGCGCGGCCGCCCGCGCCGTGTAGGTCGAATCGCGCTGGCCGAAGCGGAACGCCTCGGCGAGCGCGGCGGCGCCGTTCGGCGGGCGCAGCTCGCCGATGCCGGCGGCCGCCGCCGCGCGCACGGCGAAATCCTCGGCCTTCAGCTTGTCGATCAGCACGGTGGCCGCCGACGGCGGCTTCAGCTTGACGAGCGCGGCAATCGCCGCGGGGACGACGCGCTGATCGGCGTCGTTCAGGAGCGGCTCGAGCCGCGCGACGCCGGTCTCGAGCGGCAGCGTGCCGAGCACGGCGGCGAGCGCCGCGCGCACGCTCCAGTGCGGATCGGGATCGAGGCCCGACAGCACGGTGATGAAATTTTCCGGATCGGCCGTCGCGAGCGACTTCAACGCGGCCGCGCGCATCGGCGGGCTCGGATCGGTCATCAGATCGAGCAGCGCGTCGGCGACCGCCGGCGTCTGCACGCCGCCGAGCGCGGCGACCGCCTCGACCCGGACGTTCGGATCGACGTCGGGATCGCGAATCACCTTCAACAGCGGGTCCGCCGACGCGGCATTGCCGATGCGTCCGATCGCGCGCACGGTTTCGACGAGCACGTGGCGATCGCCGCTCGTCAAGAGCGGCATCAGCACGGGGAGCGCCGACGGATCCTTGAGCGCCGCCAGCCCCTTCACCGCGAAGGCGCGCGTGTACGGATTTGCATCCTTCGCGAGCGTCATCAGCGCGGGGAGCGCGCGCTTGTCCTCGAGCCGCTGCAGCGCGTAGGCGATCGGCCACCACCGCACGCGCGGCTGGCCGTTGTCGAGCACGGCGGCGGCGAGCGGGCCGTACGCTTTCAGCCGCACGAGCGCGCCGACGGCCAGCCGCAGCGCGCCGGCCGGCGTATCGCGGCGCGCGTCGTCGGACTCCGGCGGCGTCTGCGCCAGCGCGCCCGACTGCACGATCCGCCCGGCCAGGCGTCCGACGGCGTCGGCGGCCCCGGCGTCGCCGATCAGGCCGAGCGCCTCCGCCGCGCTGCCCTCCACGAGCGGCGACGGATCGTTGAGCGCGGCGACGAGCGGATCTCGCGCACGCGCGTCACCGATCAGGCCGAGGGCGAACGCCGCCACCTGCCGCACTTCGGGATCCATGTCGGCGAGCGCGGCGACGAGGGGCTGCACGCCCTGGGCGAGGCCGACGCGGCCGATCGCGAGCGCCGCGCGGCGGCGGACGCGCGGTTCGCCGTCGGCGACGAGGCGCAGCAGGTCTGGCGGCGGTGGCAGCGGCGGCGGCGGAGCGACGACGGCCGGACGCTGGCCGCGCGCGGGCGGCGCGGGCGCGGGCGCCACCGGCGGCGCCGGATCGCGGAGCACGCGCTGATCCTCGAGCCGCAGGATCGACGCGATCTTTTCCTCGTAGGTCGGCCCGGCCGGCGCCGGCGGCGGCGCGGGCGGCGCGCTCGCGCAGGCGGACATGAAGAGCGTGAAGAGCACTGCCGCCAGTCGGCCGTCGGCAGGCAGCCTTCGGCGCATTACGCGTGCGCAGCCTCGAGGACGGCGTGTTTCAGCGTGGCGCGCGCGACGCGATCCTCGCGGATCGCGACGCCGATGCCGGGTCCCGGCGGCACGCCGATCGTGCCGTCGGGGCCGATCTCGATCGGCGGATCGATCAGATCGGGATCGAAGTAGCGGCGGCTCGCGGCGACGTCGCCCGGCAGCGTGAAGTTCGGCAGCGTGGACAGATGGATGTTGGCCGCGCGGCCGATCCCCGATTCGAGCATGCCGCCGTGCCAGACGGGGATGTCGCACGACGCGCACAGATCGTGCAGCCGGATCGACTCGCCGAATCCGCCGACGCGCCCCGGCTTGATGTTGATGATGCGGCAGGCGCCGGCGCCGATCGCCTCGCGCGCGATCGCGACGGTCTTGATCGATTCGTCGAGGCAGATGGGCGTCTTCAGCTTCTTCTGCAGCCGCGCGTGGTCGGACACGTCGTCGTAGTCGAGCGGCTGCTCGATCATCATCAGCTCGTAGCCGTCGAGCTCGCCGAGGTGGCTGGCGTCGGCGATCGAGTACGCGGCGTTGGCGTCGACCATCAGCGGGACGCTCTTGAAGCGCGCGCGGACCGCGCGCACCGCGTCGACGTCCCAGCCAGGCTTCACCTTGATCTTGATGCGCTGGTAGCCGGCGGCGAGCTCGCGCTCGACTTTCGCGAGGAGATCGTCGAGCGAGTGCTGGATGCCGATCGAGACGCCCGACGCGATACGGTCGCGCGTGCCGCCGAGGAGACGGCTCAGCGGCTCGTTGCGCTGCTTGGCGTGCAGATCCCACGCGGCCATCTCCACCGCGGCCTTCGCCATGTTGTTGCCGCGGATCGCTTTGAGCGCGGGAAAGACGTCGCGCGGATGCTCGAACGTCGCGCCGAGCACGCGCGGCGCGATGAAGTCGTGGATGATGTGCCAGCAGGTCTCGTTGGTTTCCGCGCTGTAGTACGGATCCTGCTCCGCGACGCATTCACCGTAGCCGGAGACGCCGCCGTCGTCGACGCGCACGAGGATGAAGTGTTTCTCGTCGATGCGCCCGAAGCTGGTCTCGAAGAAGTGGACGAGCGGGAGCTTCAGCAGGCGCAGCTCCAGACGTTCGATCCTCATCGGCGCGATGATATCATTCGCCCCGCATTGGCGTTCCGCTACATCGCGATAGAAGGTCCGATCGGCGCGGGCAAAACCGCCTTGGCGGAGCGTCTCGGCGCGCGGCTCGACGCGACGGTCGTGCTGGAGGAATCCGACAATCCCTTCCTCGCCGACTTCTACGCCGATCGTCCCGGCGCCGCGCTGCAGGCGCAGCTCTTCTTTCTTCTCAGCCGCCATCGCCAGCAGACCGCGCTCCGTCAGGCGGATCTCTTCAGCCAGACGACGATCTCGGACTACGTCTTCGACAAGGACAGGATCTTCGCCTACCTGAACCTCGACGACAACGAGCTGTTCATCTATCAGCGTCTCTTCGAGCTGCTCGCGCGCGACGCGCCGCCGCCGGATCTCGTCGTCTATCTGCAGACGCCGACCGACGTGCTGCTGCGGCGCGTGCACACCGCCCGCCGCGATCCCGACGCCGTCGCGTTGCAGCCCGACGACGACTACCTGAAGGAATTGAACGAGGCGTACCATCACTTCTTCTTCCACTACACGGCGACGCCGCTGCTGGTCGTCGAGACCTCGCAGTTCGACTCCGACGCGAGCGACGAAGCGCTCGACGATCTGGTGAAGCAGATTCGCGCGATGGGCCCGGGCACTCAGTACTACGTGCCGCGGACTCGGTAATCTGAAGATCGAGCGCGTCAAGCGTCGCGAGTCCGCGTCGAGGATCGTTCATCGAGTTCCTTCGTGTCGCGCGCAATTTGTATTTCGCTCGCAGTTTCAAAATGGTCCCTTGACGCCGCGCTGATTCGGCCTACATCTCTCCTGCACCATTTCGCGGGGAGTCGCGCGTAGGCACGCGAAGCGGCGCCTTCGGCGGTCCACTCCCGGGTTACGCGTTCGCGTTCCACCACAACGATCGACGACATGTCCCCTCACGACGATCGGCGACAGGGCCACTCGATCGGCAACAGCACCACTCGATCGGCGAGAAACCCGAACGACGTTCGACAGGAGGGGTGCGCCATGACGCGTACGAAGGGAATAGTGCGGCTCTTGCTCGTGGTCGCGACCGCCGGACTTGCCGGAACGTTCACACTGCCGTTCAAGGACAGGGCGCAACCGAAGCGCCGGCGGGATTCGACAACCTCACCAACGGGTTCGGATCGAATCTCTTCGACGCGATCGGCTGCAACGTCTGCCACACGCGATCGATCACGACCGCCTCCGTCGGCACCTCGATCAACGGCGGCGCGCTCATCGTGCCGACCGCGCTCGGCAGCAAGATCATTCACCCGTTCAGCGACTTCCTGCTGCACGACATCGGCACCGGCGACGGCGTCGTGCAGAACGGCGGGCAGTCGACGGCCAACAAGCTGCGCACGCAGCCGCTCTGGGGCGTGCGGACCCACGACCGCCATATGCACGACGGCGCCACGCTCACCTTCAACGAGTCGATCCTGCGCCACGCCGGCGAGGCGCGCGGCGTGATCGCCAGCTACCGGTCGCTCTCGTCGACGCAGCAGAACCAGCTCATCACGTTCCTCAAGTCGCTGGAGCGCGGGGCCGCGCGGCGGCGCGCGCGCCACGGGCACCCGGGCGGGGGCGGCCGCCCCGCTCTATGCCCGCGGGCGCCGCCCTGTTAAGCTGTCGCGAATGGCCTGGTTCAAGAAGACCAAGAAGCCAATCGTCACCTCGGCGAAGGAGAAGCCGAGCCGCGTCCCCGAAGGGCTCTGGGTGAAGTGCCCCGGCTGCCAGCAGGCCATCTACAACAAGGATCTCGCCGCGAACCTGAGCGTCTGCCCGAAGTGCAGCCACCATTTCCGGATCGGCGCCGCCGAGCGGCTGCGCATGCTCTTCGACGGCGACTGGGTCGAGCACGACAAGGATCTCGTCTCCACCGATCCGCTGCGCTTCACCGACACCAAGCCGTACAGGGCGCGGCTGAAGGCGAGCGTCGAGTCGACGGGGCTCAAGGACGCGATCATCACGGCCACCGGCACGATCGACGGGCTGCGCGCGATCGTGGCGTCGATGGAGTACGGCTTCATCGGCGGCAGCATGGGCGTCGTCGTCGGCGAGAAGATCACGCGCGCGATCGAGCGCGCGATCGACGAGCGGGTGCCGATCGTGATCGTGTGCTGCTCGGGCGGCGCGCGGATGATGGAGGGCGCGCGCTCGCTGATGCAGATGGCGAAGATCTCGGGCGCGCTCGCGCGGCTCGATCGCGCGCGGCTGCCGTACATCGCCGTGCTCACCGATCCGACGACCGGCGGCGTGACGGCGAGCTTCGCGATGCTCGGCGATCTCAACATCGCGGAGCCGAAGGCGCAGATCGGCTTCGCGGGGCCGCGCGTCATCGAGCAGACGATCCGCCAGAAGCTGCCCGAGGGATTTCAGCGCAGCGAGTTCCTGCTCGAGAAGGGGATGCTCGACCTGATCGTCGATCGGCGCGAGCTGAAGCAGGTGATCGCCAACGCGCTCGGGTTCATGGGCGCGGTGAAGGCGCCGGCGCCGGCCGCCGTCGAGGAAGCGGTCGCCACCGAGCCGGCGCCGCAGGCGTAGGCGGCGCGGGACGTGGCGCTCGTCGGGATGGATCCGCTCTCCTATCTCTTCTCTCTCGAACAATTCGGCATCAAGTTCGGCCTCGAGAACATCTCGGCGATCGTCGCGGCGCTCGGCCACCCGGAGCGCGCGTTCGCGTCCGTGCACGTCGCGGGCACCAACGGCAAGGGATCGGTGACGGCGATGGTGGATGCGGCGCTCGGCGCCGCCGGCCGGCGCAGTGCGCGCTACACGTCGCCGCACCTGGTGGATCTCACCGAGCGCTTCACGATCGACGGCCGCGCGATCGACGAGCCGTCGCTCGTCGCCGCCGTCGACCGCGTGCGGCGGACGGTAGACGCGCTGCGCGCGGACGGCACGCTCGACGTGCAGCCCACGTTCTTCGAGGTCACCACGGCCGCGGCGTTCGAGCTGTTCCGGGACGCGCGTGTGGAGGTCGCCGTGCTCGAGGTCGGGCTCGGCGGTCGTCTCGACGCAACCAACGTCGTCTCGCCGATCGCAACGACGATCACCTCGATTGCGTTCGACCATCAACTGCACCTCGGCACGACGCTCGGTGCGATCGCGCGCGAAAAGGCAGGCATCGTGAAGCCGGGCGTCCCGCTCGTCGTCGGTCCGCTCGAGCGCGAAGCGGAGGACGCGATTGCCGCGATTGCCGCGGAACGCGGCGCCGAGGTGATCCACGCGTCGCCGGCGGACGCCGATGGATTCGTCGTCGGCCTGCCTGGCGATCACCAGCGCGCGAACGCCGGCGTCGCCGTCAGGCTGCTGCGCCTGCTCGACGCGCGCGGGATCGACGTGCCGCACGCCGCCATCGTCGCCGGGCTCGCCGATCCGCACTGGCCGGGACGCCTCGACACCCGGCGCCTCGCCGACGGCCGCGAGATGCTGCTCGACGCGGCGCACAACCCGGCCGGCGCCGCGGCGCTCGCGTCTTATCTGCAGGCGGACGCCCGCCGGCGGCCGCTCGTCTTCGCCGCGATGAAAGACAAATCCGCCCGCGAGATGTTTGCGGCGCTGCTGCCGGTGGTCGATCGCCTGATCGTCACGCGCGCGTCGACGAGGCGATCCGCGGATCCGGACGCGCTCGCCGCGATCGCGCGCGACGTCGCGCCGTCGATGGCGATCGACGTCACGCCGGTCGTCGAAGACGCGCTCGACCGCGCGTGGCGCGCGTCGCCGCGGATCGTCGTCGCCGGATCGATTTTTCTGCTCGGAGACGTGCTCGAGCTGATCGGCCGGGTCGGCGCGGCCGGCGCGTCGGCCGGCTCGTGATACCCTTCGAAAATTGCGTCTTCCTGTCGCGTTTCTGACGTTCTTCGCATGCGCGGCGCCTGTGCTCGCGCAGCCGATCACGCCGCTGTCCCCGCCGCCGGCGGCCGCGCAGCCGGCTGCCGCGCCCGCGCCGCAGAAGCCGGCCGCCGAGACGACGATCAGCGATCGGCGTGAAGGATCGAACGATCAGAAGGACTGGCACTTCATCGGGCACGTGGAGATGGATCGCGGCGGCGACACGAAGATCTACGCCGACGACGTCCGCATGTACACCGGCGAGGATCGCGCGATCGCGACGGGCAACGTGCTGTTCGCGCAGGGGCAGAACCGCATCGCCGCCGAGCGCGCCGAGTTCAACACGGAGACGAGGCTCGGCACGTTCTACAACGCGTGGGGCCTCTCGACGGTGAAGGCGCAGCCGCAGGCGGCGCGCCCCGGGACGATCGCGGCGCCGACCAACGTCCAGGAGAACGTCGTGTATTTCTTCGGCGAGAAGATCGAGAAGATCGGTCCGAAGAAGTACAAGATCACCAACGGCGGCTTCTCCACGTGCGTGCAGCCGACGCCGCGCTGGGATCTCCACGCCGGCACCGTGATCCTGAACGTCGATCACTACACGCTCCTCACCAACGCCGTGATGACGGTGAAGGGCGTGCCGATGCTGTATCTGCCGATCCTCTACTACCCGACCAAGCGCGAGGATCGCGCGACCGGTTTTCTGATCCCGACCTACGGCACCTCCTCTCTGCGCGGCCAGGCCCTTCACAACGCGTTCTTCTGGGCGATCGATCGGAGCCAGGACGCGACGATCATGCACGACTGGTACTCGAAGACCGGCCAGGGCGTCGGCAGCGAGTACCGCTACAACTTCGGCCCGAGCGCCAGCGGCAACTTCCTCGCGTCGATGCTCGACGAGCACGCGACGACCTACGTGCTGGACGACGGCACGCAGACGACGACGAGCGCGAGCCGCAGCTATGACATCCGCGGCAGCGCGAACCAGATTCTGCCCGGCAACCTGCGCGCCGGCGCGAGCGTGAGCTACTTCTCGAGCATCGTGTCGTCGCAGACGTTCAACACGAACATCTACGACGCCTCCCGCAACAGCCGCTCGATCCGCGGCAACGTCGCCGGCGCATGGCGCGGCTACACGCTCAACGGCACGCTCGACTACCTGGAGTACTTCTTCGATCCGACGAACTCCTCGGTCAGCGGCAGCTGGCCGAGAATCGGCATTTCGCGCGGTGAACGGCCGATCGGCGATTCACCGCTGTACTTCTCGGTGAACGGCGAGGTCGCGCGCCTGCTGCGGCAGTCGAAGGTCTCGACGACCGACGCGACGACCGGAGCGACGACGGCCACCGACATCGACACCGGGCTCGGACGATTCGACGTCGCGCCGCAGATCCGCTACCCGTTCAAGCAGTGGCAGTGGTTCACCGTCAACAACACACTCAGCTGGCATCAGACGTATTACACGCGCACCTACGCCCTGGACGCGGACGGACAGCCGACGCCCGTCGTCGTCGACGTCGGGCTGAACCGCCCGGTGTTCACGTATCAGGCGCAGATCGTCGGGCCGGTCTTCAATCGCGTATGGGATACGCCGACCAACGGCTACGCCGAGAAGTTCAAGCACACGATCGAGCCGGTCCTCACAATCGACCGGACCTCCGCGGTCGATGCGTTCCAGCGCGTGGTGCTGTTCGACGGCATCGACTCGTACGTCGGCGGCGCGCGCTACACGTACGGGCTGAACAACCGGTTCTACGCGAAGCGCAAGCAGGCGCCGGGGCAGCCGGCGGTCGCGCGCGAGATCGTGGACGTCGAGGTCTCGCAAAGCTACTACACGAACCAGGCGCAGTCGCTGATCGACCGGCAGTACCAGACGACGCTCCTGAGCGGCAATCAGCCAAACAACTTCTCGCCGATAGCGCTGCGCGTCCGTGCGATGCCGACCAACGAGGTGAACGCCACGATGAGCGCGGAGTTCGACAGCCGCTACCGTTCGCTGCGCACGATCTCGGCGCAGGGCGGCTACTCGACGCCGATTCTGCAGGCGAGCCTCAGCTGGAGCAAGCGCGCGTTCATCGCGGAGCTGTCGGACTTCAACAACCCGGCGTTTCTCGATCAGTCCGTGAACGCGTCGACGAACCTGCGCACGCGGGACAACAAATACGGGACGCAGTACTCGTTCACCTACGACGTCCTGCGCGGCGGCTTCACGCAGCAGTCGATTCAGGGCTTCTACAACGCGCAGTGCTGCGGCCTCGCCCTCCAGTACCAGTCGTTCAACTACGGCGTGAACTCCTTCTCGCCGATTCCGGCCGACCATCGCTTCTTCCTGTCGTTCACGCTCGCGGGGCTCGGCAACTTCTCGCCGATGAACGGCGCGCTCGGCGGGGTGCCTCACTGACGCTCGGCGCAGAGGCCGCAGAGAGGGCGGAGCACGCAACGACGTGAGCGAGCTGCTCGTCACCGGCGCGGCGGGGTTCGCGGGCAGTCACCTGCTCGACCTGCTGGCATCCGCCGGCCGCGACATCGTCGCGTGGCACCGTCCGGGCGGCCGTCCGCCGCGCGATGTGCCGCGCACGCGGTGGGAGGGCGTCGACCTCCTCGATCGCGCGCAGGTCGACGATGCGGTCGCGCGCACGCGGCCGTCGGCGGTCTATCACTGCGCGGGCGCCGCGCACGTCGGTCGCTCGTGGGACTTGACCGAGCCCACCTTCGCCGTGAACGTTCGCGGGACCCACCACCTGCTCGACGCGCTGCAGCGCGCGAGCGTGGAGGCGCGCGTCCTCGTGCTCAGCTCGGCGCTCGTGTATGCGAGCGCGGAGGAGCCGCTCGCCGAGACGCACGCGCTCGCGCCGAACAACCCGTACGGCCTGAGCAAGCTCGCGCAGGAAATGCTCGCGGCGCGCACGAACGGCGCGCTCGCCGTGACGATTGCGCGGCCGTTCAACCACGTCGGGCCGCGGCAGGATCCGCATTTCGCCGCGTCCGGCTTCGCGCGGCGGATCGCCGACATCGAGCGCGGGCGGTGGGCGCCGGAGATCTCGGTCGGCAACCTCGACGCGCGCCGCGACATCACCGACGTCCGCGACACGGTGCGCGCCTATCGGCTGATCCTCGAGCACGGCGAGCCCGGCCGGCCCTACAACGTCTGCTCGGGCCGCGCGCTGCCGATTCGTGAGCTCCTCGACTTGCTGCTCGCGCGTGCGCGCGTGCCGATCGCGATCAAAATCGATCCGGCGCGCCTGCGGCCGAACGACACGCCGCTGCTCCTCGGCGATCCGACGCGGCTGCGCGAGGAGCTCGGGTGGACGCCGGCCATCCCGCTCGAACAGACGCTGGACGATCTGCTGGAGTACTGGCGGAGGCAGAATTGAGAGCGCGTTGCAAAGTCTGTAGGGCGAGGCTTTCAGCCTCGCCTCGGCGGCCCTGAGAGGGCCGCCCTACATCGTTTTGCAACGCGCTCTAATCTAAGAATTCCAGAATGCGCGTCCTGATCACCGGCGGCACGGGCTATCTTGGACGCGCCATCGTGCGCGCGATGCATGTGCGCGGGCACGACGTCGTCGTTTTCGCGCGTCATGCATCGGGCAGCGGACTGCCCGGCGCGCTCGTCGACGGCGACGTGCGCGACAAGGGCGCGCTCGAACGCGCCGCCGCCGGCTGCGACGCGCTCTGCCACGCGGCCGCGCTCGTCAGCATCTGGCGGCGCCGCCGCGCGGACTTCGACGACGTGAACGTGGGCGGCCTGCGGAACGCGCTCGACGTGGCGTCGGCCCGCAGCATGTCGCGCATGCTCTACACGTCGTCGTTCGTCGCGCTGCCGCCGCGCGATCGCACCGATCCGATCGCGGCCAACGACTACCAGAGAACGAAGCTCGCGGCCGATCGCGTCGCCGACGGCGCCGTGGCCGCCGGCGCGCCGCTCGTCCGCGTCTATCCCGGCGTCGTCTATGGGCCCGGATCGTTCACCGAGGGCAATCTCATCGGACGGCTCGTCGCCGATCACCTCCGGCGGCGATTGCCGGGTCTCATCGGGCCGGAGAACCGCTGGTCGTTCGCGTACGTCGACGACGTCGCCGCGGGGCATGTGGCGGCGCTCGAGCGCGGTCGCGCGGCCGCGCGATACGCGCTCGGCGGCGAGAACGCGCCGCAGCAGCGCGTGTTCGAGATCGTCCAGACGCTGACCGGACGCCGGCCGCCGCCGCGCATTCCGTTCCCGGTGGCGACGCTGCTCGGCGCCGCCGAAGAGGCGCGCGTCTCGCTGTTCGGCGGAACGCCGCTCGTGACGCGCGGCGCCGTCGAGATTTTCCGCCACGACTGGTCGCTCGACAGCAGCGATGCGGTGCGCGATCTCGGCTACACGATGACGCCGCTCGCCGACGGCGTCGCGAAGACGCTCGCCTCGTTCGCCGATGCACTCTGAGCGCGCGCGGCAGTGGGTCCACATCGGATCCGGATCGTTCGCGCTGCTCCTCCGCGTGCTCACCTGGTGGCAGGCCGCGGCGCTCGCGGCCGTCGCGCTCGCCTTCAACGTCGTCGCGCTGCCGCGCGTCGGCGGACGGCGGCTCTACCGGCCGGCCGACGAAGCGCGCGGCTTTCCGATCGGCATCGTGCTCTACCCGCTCGCGGTGTTGCTCCTCATCCTGATCTTCCCGTCGCGCCTCGACATCGTTGCCGCGGCGTGGGCGGTGCTCGCATTGGGTGACGGCGCGGCGACCCTTGCCGGGCAGCGCGCGCGGCGCCGGCTTCCCTGGAACCGTGACAAGACGGTGAAGGGCACGACCGCCTTCATCGTGTTCGGCGGCCTCGGCGCCGTCGTGCTCGCGTGGTGGGTGCGGCCGAACGTCGCGCCGCGGCCGCCGCTCGCGTTCACGATCGCGGCGCCGATCGCGGCGGCGATTGCGGCGGCGTTCGTCGAGACGATTCCCGTCCGGCTCGACGACAACGTGTCGGTGCCGGCGGCCGCCGCGGTCGTGTTGTGGCTCGCGAGCGAGATGGATTCCGCGTCGTGGCAGGCGGCACGCGGCGCGGTCGCGGCGGCGCTGCCGTGGGCGATCGCGCTCAACGCGCTGACGGCGTGGGGCGGTCATCGCGCGCGAACCGTGTCCGCGTCGGGCGCGATCGCCGGAGCGATCGTCGGGATGCTGATCTACGCCGGCAGCGGACCCGGCGGCTGGGTGCTGTTGTTCACGGCGTTCCTCGCGGCGTCGCTGACCTCGCGCCTCGGCCTGCAGCGCAAGACGCTGCTCGGAATCGCCGAAGAGCGCGGCGGACGGCGCGGCGCGGGCAACGCGATCGCGAACTGCGGCGTCGCGGTGCTCGCGGCGATCGCCGCCGTCACGACGCCGCACGCGCACGGAGCGCTCGTCGCGTTCGTCGCGGCGCTCGCCGCCGGCGCCAGCGACACGGTTGCGAGCGAGATCGGGAAAGCGTGGGGGACGTCGACGTTCCTCGTGACCACCTTCGGACGCGCCAGGCCGGGGACGCCAGGCGCGATGTCGCTCGAGGGGACCGCGGCCGGCATCGTCGCCGCCGCCGCGCTCGCGGCGCTCGGCGTCGCGCTCGGCCTCGTGCCCGCGTCGGCCATCGTACCAGCCGTCGTCGGCGCGACCGCCGGCGCGCTCGTCGAAAGCGCCCTCGCCGCGACGCTCGAAGGACCGGGTATCCTGAACAACGACATGCTGAACTTCATCAACACGGCGGTCGCGGCGGCCGTCGCGGTCGCGATCGCGTGACGACAGCGGCCGGGTCCGGCGTCCGCGACGCGCGTACCGCGTGGCGCGCGTACGTCGATCTCGCGCGGCCCTTCACGCTCGTCGCGCCGGCGCTCGGATTCGTGTCGGGCGCGCTCACCTCCGTCGGCGCGGCGCCGCGCGAACCGTGGTCGCCGACGCTGCTCGTCGCGCCGCTCGTCGGATCCGCGATGGCGGCGCTCCTCAACGCCGGCAACAACGCGCTGAATCAGATCTACGACCTCGAGATCGATCGCATCAACAAGCCGAAGCGTCCGCTGCCGAGCGGCCGCCTCACGATCACGCAGGTATGGTGGTTCACGAACATCACCTACGCGGTGTCGCTCGTGCTCGCCTGGCTCGTCGCCCCGGGAGGGAGGCACGAATGCTTCTGGCTCGTGGCGGTCGCCGTCGTCTGCACGTACGTCTACTCGGTGCCGCCGCTGCGGACCAAGCGTCTCGGGATCTGGGCGAACGTGACGATCGCGATCCCGCGCGGCGTGCTGCTGAAAGTGGCCGGGTGGTCGTCGGTCAAGACGATCCTCGGCGTCGAGCCGTGGTACATCGGCGCGATCTTCGGCCTGTTCCTCCTTGGCGCGACGACGACGAAGGACTTCGCGGACATGGACGGCGATCGCCGCGGCGGATGCCGCACGCTGCCGATTCAGTACGGCGTGCGGCGCGCGGCCTGGATGATCTCGCCGTCGTTCGTCGTCCCGTTCCTGATGATCAACGCCGGCGCGGCCGCGCACGTGCTCACGGGGAACTTCGTGCTGCTCCAGATCCTCGGCGCACTGATGACGGCCTACGGCGTCTACGTGCTTTTCCTGATGCTGCGGCGCCCCGAAGATCTCGCCGTGGAAGAGAACCACGTGTCGTGGGCGCACATGTACCGCATGATGTTCGTCGCGCAGATCGGCTTTGCAGTCGCGTATCTGCTATAACCGCCAGAAATCGCCCGTCAATCCGACGCGCGCGAAGATCTCCATCGCTTCGTCGCGCGTCGGACGTCGAAAATCGGCGGCGAGGCGGTTGCCGTACCAGCGCTGCGAAAGATCCCATGCCTGCGCGAGCGTGAGGACGGCGCCGCGCGCGATGCCGCGCCGCGCGCACCATCGATCGACGTGCTCTTCGCGCCTGAAGAGCAGGATGTTCGCTCACGTGAAGAAGATGTCGTCCCAGAAATGCGCCGCCGGGACGAGCAGATGCACGACGGCGCCGCCGTGCGCGCGTCCGCCGGCCACGCCGCAGGCGAGCGCCTCGCCCGACCATGCGCAGCGCGCGTCGATCGATCCGTCGCGCCCGAGCGCGGCCAGAATTCCGAACGCATCCCAGGCGCACGGCGCGTACCAGGACGCCTCGCCGACGGCCGTGCGGAACGCCGTCGCGACGCCCGAAAACGGCGGCGCCCACGCGACGATCGACGTCCCCGGCTGCAGCACGATCACGTGCGCGTCGGCGAGCGCCCGATACGCCGCGTCCACGCCGGCGGCGTCGATGCCCGTCGCGCGCGCGGTCGCCTCGACGCCAGGCGTGACGGCGTGCTCGACGACCGCCGCGTAAATCGCGTCGCGGACGATCTCGTCACGGCCTCGAAAAGAAGACAGCACGAACGCCTCGGTTGCGTTATCGTATTCCTTACTTGGAGGCACGCTCGATGGTTCGTACCACGATGAAAAGGCTATTGATCGCGCTGCTCGTGGCGTTCATGGCGGCATCGGCGGCCGAAGCGGCGACCAAAAAAGTGCGCCACCGCGCGAAGCACTCGACGCGCGTGTCCTCCGGCGCCGTCTCCGGCGGCACGAGCGCGGCGGCCGCGCCCAAGCGCGCCGCCAAGAAGAAGGCCGCGGGGAAGGCGAGCGCGACCAAGCCCGCGGCCAAGAAGCCGGCGGCGAAATCGGCCGCGGCCGCCGCTCGACGCAAGCCGACGACGAAGCCGCGCTGAGAGCGCGTCCGGCGTCCGCTTGACATCGCCCGTGCCCCGCCACATGATCGAGTGGCGAAATAAAGGCGAATGTCGTGGCGACGTCGTATCCACTCCTCTTTGATCTGGGCGCTCGCAAGCCGACGACGCGCGACGTCGCGAACACGGTCCGCGCCGGCGGCATCGCCGCGCTGACCGAAGCGGAGCGCCGCGCCGACCGCGCCCGCTACCAGGAGATCACCTGCCGCTCGGCGCTCAACCCCGTCAAGGGGATGCCGTTCGAGTGGACCCTCAATCCGTACCGCGGCTGCACGCACGGCTGCCATTACTGCTACGCCCGCCGCTACCACGTCCAGTTCGAGATGAACGCCGACGACGAGTTCGCGTCGGTGATTCTCGTGAAGAACAATTTCGTTGAAATGCTGGCCCGCGAGCTGGCGCGCCAGTCCTGGAAGGGTGAATACGTCGCCGTCGGCACCGCGACCGACTGCTATCAGCCGATCGAAGGCCACTACAAGCTGACGCGGCGCTCGATCGAGGTGTTGCTGAAGCACCACAATCCGATGGGCCTGGTCACGAAGGGGCCCATGGTTGTGCGCGACAAAGATCTGCTTCTGGCGCTCTCGAAGGAGACAACCTGCACGGTCTACATGAGCGTGCCGACCGTGGACGAGCACGCCTGGGAGCTGCTCGAACCAGGCACGGCGCATCCGCTTCAGCGGCTGCGGGCCGTGCGCGAGCTGGTCGACGCGGGCGTCTGCGCCGGCGTGCTGATGAACCCGATCGTGCCCGGCTTCTCCTCGTCGCGCTCGAAGCTGGAGCGAACCGTCAAGGCGATTGCGGACCACGGCGCGCGCTTCGTTGGCTGCAACGTGATGTTCCTCGAGGACGGCACGCGCGCGCACTTCATGAAGTTCCTCGAGCGCGAGTTTCCGTCGTGGGTGCCGCGATACGAGACGCTGTACAGAAAAAAGTACGCGCCCGAGGAGTATCGGAAGCAGGTGCAGGGGATGGTGCGCGCGCTACAGACGCGCTACGGCGTCGAGCCGCGCGAGCGCGAACCGCATCAGGAATCACCAGGCGAAGCCGAACAGGTCGGCTTCGCGTGGTGAGATACCGTCATGATGGCTGATGGCTATGGCTGATGACCGGCGATGGCTAGCCATCAGCCATCAGCCCTCAGCCCTCAGCCCTCAGCCATCAGCCCTGACGGGTTACTTCGCGCCTACGCGACGTCGCCGTAGGCGAGCGACGGATCGGGCGACATCTTCACCGACGGCTCGACGACGAGCGCTTCGTTCCTGACGGCGACCTCGAAGTGCGAGCCGTCCTTCCACTGCGCGCTGATCGGCAGTTTGATCTGCTCGTCGATGAAGCGCTTCAGGAAGCGCGCGCCGAAGGCCATGCTGTAGCCCTTCGCCACCACGAGCTCGAGCGCTTCGCCGCTGACCTTGATCGTCTTGCCGGCCTTCGCGAGCGTCAGCGTCACCTGCTGCAGATAGATCCGCGCAATCTCGCGCACCTCGTCGTGCGTGAGCGGGTTGAAGAGCACGACCTCGTCGATGCGGTTTCTGAACTCCGGCGGGAAGCGCCGCTCGAGCTCCCGCATCACTTCGCCCTGCACCTGCTCGATGCCGACCTTGCGGTTCAGGAACCCGAGCGGGCTCGTGAGCTTCCGGAAGTTCTCCGCGCCGAGGTTCGACGTCATGATGATGACGGCGTCCGACAGGTACACGCGCTTGCCGCGGCCGTCGGTCATCCATCCTTCGTCGAACGCCTGGAGGAACAGGTTCAGCGTGTTCGGACTCGCCTTCTCAACCTCGTCGAGCAGCACGACGCAGTACGGGTTGTCCTTCAGCTGATTGGTGAGCACCCCGCCGCGCTCGCTGCCGACGATGCCGCGCGGCATGCCGATCAACTTGTCGACCGAGACCGAGCCGTCCTGGTATTCGGACATGTCGACGCGAACCATCTTCTTGTCGTCGCCGAACAGGAACTCGGCGACCGCTTTCGCGAGCTCGGTCTTGCCGACGCCGGTCGGCCCGAGGAACAGCAGCACGCCGTCCGGGCGGTCGAACCCGTCCTTCAGCGGCCCTTTGTTCAGCACGAGGCGCCGCGCAACGGCGTCCACGGCATTCTTCTGCCCGATGACGCGGTCCTGCAGGCGCGCCTCGATGTCCTTGAAGCGCTCGGTGACGTCGCGGAACACCATGTCCTCGGGAATCTGCGCCGCGTGCGAGATCACGGCGACGATGTCTTCCTTCTTCACTTCCCAGCGGCGATCGATCTCGGCGCGGACCGCTGCCGTGTCGAGCCAGCCGATCACCTTGTCCGGAAGGTGCAAGTGCCGCATGTAGCGCGGCGAGAGGTCGAGCGCCGTCTCGATCGCCTCGTCCAGCAGGCGGACCGAGTAGTTGCGCTCGAGGCGCGGGCGCAGGTTGTAGAGGATGCGCCGCGTCTCCTCGATCGTCGGCTCGCACACGGTGACGCACCGGAAGCGCCGCGCGAGCGCCTCGTCCTCCTGGATGTACTCCTTGTACTCGCTGAGCGTCGTCGCGGCGATCATCCGGATCTCGCCGCGCGCGAGCACCGACTTGAAGATGTTGGCGGCGTCCGACGGCGCGCCGAGCGCCGATCCCGCGCCCACCATCGTGTGCGCCTCGTCGACGAACAGGATCAGGTTCGGCCGCTCCTTCAGCTCGCGGATCACGTTCTGGATGCGATCCTCGAACATGCCGCGCAGCATCGTGCCGGCGACCATCGTGTTCATCTGCAGGTTGACCACCTGGCAGTCGCGCAGGCGCACCGGCACCGTCTCCGGCTCGAACTCGATCCGCCGCGCGAGCCCTTCCGCGATGGCCGTCTTGCCGACGCCCGGCTCGCCAATGAGCATCACCGAATTGGCGCGCTCGCGGTGGCAGAGGATCTCGAGAACCTGCTGTATCTCTTTGTCCCTGCCGAAGACCGGCGGGAGCTTGTCCTGGCGCGCGAGCAGGTTCAGGTTCGTCGCGAAGTGCTTGAGGAAGGGCGGCAGCTCGAAGCGCTTCTTCAAGCGCTCTTCGCGCAGCTCCATGTCGCGCATCCGCGTGTTCAGCCGCGACACGAGCACTTCTGGCTCGACGCCGTGGCGCCGCAGAATCGAGACTGGCACACCCTGCGTCTCCTCGAAGACAGCAGAAAAGAGGTCGGCGGCTTCGATCGTCTGGCGGCCGGCGCGGCTGGCGTGATGGAGCGCGAGCTTGAAGACGAGCTTCGTCGCCGGCGAGACGCGCAGATCGCGGCCCGCGAACGACGGCATCATGTGCAGGTGCTCCTCGATCGCCTGCAGAATCGTGTGCGGGTTCAGCTCGACGTCCCGCATCACCTCCGCGAACATGTCCCACTCGACCTGTGCGAAGGCCAGAAAAATATGTTCGTTGGTCAGCAGCGCATGCTCGCGTCGGCGCGCCTCTTCAATCGCGCGGTCGACGATTCGCTGCGCTGTTTCGCCAATCTTGCTCGGTGAGATGTCGAGATCGTCTACGTGCACCGTTCTGCCTCCGTCCTGGTACCGGGAGGCAGCAAGACGTCTGCCAGCGCTCGACCGTGGTTTGGCGGCCACACTCGAACAGAAAAATGGATGGACGGGCAGCTGATCCGACGGCTGCCCCAAGCCGACCCGGCGTTAGGACCGGTGCTCCAACAACGCCTGAATTCGTTGTTCCGTCGGGGGATGCGTGCTGAAAAGACCGCTCAGACCCTGCACGCTGAACGGCTTGATGATGAACATGTGCGCAGTCGCCGGGTTGGCATCGAGCGGCACCTGGCGCGAGGCCGCTTCGATTTTGCGAAGCGCGCTGACGAGACCGTTCGGCGTGCCCACAATGTCGGCCCCGCCCGCGTCGGCGTCGAACTCGCGCGAGCGGGAGATCGCCGCCTGGATCACCGCGGCCGCAATGGGCGCCAGGATCATCGTCGCGAGCAGGGCGACGGGGTTGCTGCCCTGGCGGTCGTCGCGGCTGCCGCCGAAGAACATGGCGAAGCGCGCCGCCATCATGATCGCGGCGGCGAGCGTGGCGGCGATCGAGCTGATCAGAATGTCCCGATGCTTCACGTGCGCGAGCTCGTGGGCCAGCACGCCTTCGAGCTCCTCGTCGGTCAGGATCCGCAGGATGCCTTCGGTCGCCGCAACCGCGGCGTGCTGCGGATTCCGGCCGGTGGCGAAGGCGTTCGGCGACGGCTCGGGGATCACGTAGCAGCGCGGCATCGGCAGGCCGGCGCGCTGCGCGAGCGCGGCAACCACCCGGTACAGCCGATGGTCGGGACCGACCTCCTGCGCGCTGTACATCCGAAGCACGATTTTGTCGGAGAACCAGTACGAGCCGAAGTTCATCACGACGGCGAAGAAGAAGCCGGCGACCAGCCCCGAGCCGCCGCCGAGCGCGCCGCCAATCCACATGAGCAGCGCGCTCATGACGCCGAGCAGAAATGCCGTTTTGATCGTATTGGACATAGGGTTGCGACGCTTCCGCGTCCCGTTACCAGCTTACAACCGCGCGACGAGTCCCGCCACCAGCGCGGCGCGGTCGGCCAGCGAGGCGACCTCGATGTGCTCGTGGAGCGCGTGCGCGCCGTCGCCGACGGCCCCGAGGCCGTCGAGCGTCGGCACGCCGAGCGCCGCCGTGAAGTTGCCGTCGGAGCCGCCGCCTGTCGCGCCTTCCTGCAGATCGAAGCCGAGCTCGCGGGCGACGCGGCAGGCCTCATTGTACAGACGCACCACCGCCGGACTGCGTTCCAGCGGAGGACGATCGAACCCGCCCTTCGCCGTCACGGTCGTCCGCGCGTCCATCGGCTGAAGGCTCCGAAACGCGGCGTCGACGGCGGCGGCCGCGTCCGCCGTCGGGGCGCGGACGTCCACGATCGCGCGCGCTTCATCGGGAATCACGTTCGAGCGCAAGCCGCCCGACGCCTGCACGACGTTCACCGACACGCCGCGCGAGAGATCCTGGAGTGCGTTGATGCGCAGAATCTGGTGCGCCAGCTCGTGCAGGGCGCTCGCGCCTTTCTGCGGCTCGATGCCGGCGTGCGCCGACACGCCTTTCACGATCACCTCGAAGCTGCCGCAGCCTTTGCGCGACGTCTTCACGGCGCCGCCCGGCAGCGACGGCTCGAGGACGAGCACCGCGTCGCTGCGCCGCGCCTCGTCTTCGATCGCGCCGCGCGACGTCTCGCTGCCGACTTCTTCGTCCGTCGTCCACAGCATGACGATCCGCCGCGCGAGCGGCGCGCCGGTCTCGAGGAGCGCGCGCACGGCGAGCATACCGATCGCGATCCCCGCCTTCATGTCGAAGATGCCGGGGCCGTGCAGCCGGCCGTCCTCGCGCGCGAGCGGCATCCGCCCGAGCTGCCCGACGGGCCAGACGGTGTCGAAGTGGCCGAGCAGCAGCACCTGCGACGCGCCGCAGCCGAACTCGGCTAACAGATGGTCGCCGCGGCTCGTGCGGGGCAGCGGCGTGACGCGACCGCCGATCGCCGCCAGCCGCGACGCCAGCTCGGCGCCGCACGCGTCCACCGCGCCCTTCTCGGTCGTCGGCGACTCGAGGCGCACGAGGGCCTCCACGGTTTCGAGCAGCCATCCGTGCTGAGCGCGGCAGAAATGCTGGAGATCTATAATTGAGGCCATGATCGCGGTGAGCCCAGGACGCTGTTTTTTCGTTTGTGCCCTTTGTTCTTTCCTTTGTGTCCTTGTCGCCCCGTCCAGCGCCCAGCAGCCGCCGTCGCCACGTCCGTTTCCGCAGCCCGCGCGTCCGGCGCCGGCGAATCCGCCCGCGCCGACAACGCCGGCACCCCGCGCGCCCTCGGCTGCCGGTCGCGGCCAGGAGCAGGCGCCGACCGAAGCGACGCTCGGCGTGCCGATCTATCCCGGCGCCCAGTTCATCGCGTCGTACGACGCCGGCCGCGGCCAGCGCTATTACATCTTCGGCTCCGCCGGCTCGTTTGTCGAACTCGTCACCTACTACCGTACGATCCTGAAACAGAAAGGCGAACTCGTGTACGACGTGCCGGCGACGCACGAGTTCGACGTCGGCCGGTACCGCGAGGAGACGATGGCGTTTCCGCCGGGCGTGACGATCAAGGACTTTCAGTCCGACGTCTCGCAGGGCTACCCGAACCCGAAGCCTGGTGGTCAGCCCGCGCGCTTCCCGACGATCATCCAGATCGTCCCGGTCACGGAGCGGCCGTAACCGCGAGACGAGTGCGTTTCGAACCGTGTAGGGCGAGGCTTTCAGCCTCGCCGAGGCGACCCTGAAAGGGTCGCCCTACGTCTGATTGCGATCACCGGAACGACACTCGGCCCGTCATCACACCCAGCATGAACGGCGGCACGACGCGCGACACGCGTAGATCGACGCGGCGATAACGCCGGCCGGCGCGGCGCCCGAGCGGCAGCGTCGACTCCACCCACGACGCCGGATCCGGCAGCGCGATCGTCGCCAGCCATCGATCGTCGACGCGCACGTCGACGGTCACCGGCGCGCCGCCCGGTCCGGGAAACACCGCGCGCAGCGGCAGCGTCATCGACGCCGCACCTGCCGGCGCGAAGAACGTCGCGCGCCCGAACGTCCATCGAAACGGCGTCCCCGGCGGATCTTCTTCCCACGGCCGGAGGCCGGAGGTGACCGCTTCGGTCCACGGCGGCTCGCGCAGGTACGCGAGCGCGCCGCCGAGCGCCAGCGCCGCCGCGGCGATCCACGCGCGCCTCGTCATCGGAAGCGGAGAAACAGCGCGCGGTACTGCGCCCACGTGGTGTCGGCCGTCGGCAGCACGCCGATCCAGTACTGCGTCATCTGCGCGATCGAGAGGAGCACCGCCGCGGTCGCCGCGATCGCGATCGCGTAGCGCGGCGCGCGGCGCGCGGCCGCCCACTCGAACGTCGACGCCATGAAGGGCGCGGCCAGCCCGAGCCCGTCGGTGAACGCGCGGTGGCCGAACGTCGCGCCGTACTGCCACTGCGCCCAGCTCGCGACGAGATAGGTCTGCAGTGCGAAGACGACGACGGCGGCGAGCGTCAGCGTCCGCGTCCAGCCGCGCGCCACGGCCGCGCCCGCGACGCTCAGGAGCAGAATCGGCGACCAGAAGAACAGCCCCTTCTGTGTGCTGAAAAGGACCGCGCCGACGTGCGGCGACGCGAACGAGAACCCCATCTCGTGCGTGTCGTACGCGTTGACGATGAACGCACCGGTCGCGAACCGGTAGAGCGCGAGCTGCGGCAGCACGCACACGGCGCCGACGAGCGCGGCTAGTGCGAGCGCGCCGCGGCGCCCGAGGAGCGCGCGCACGCGCGGTCCGACGTCGCTCCAGCGCTCGACGCCGAAGAGCGGCAGCACGAGAAGGAAGATCGCGTTCGTGTGCCGCGTCAGGACGATCAGCGCCGCGACGGCGCCAAGCGCCGCCGAGCGACCCGGCGTCGCCTCGCGCCACCACACGTCGACGAGCGCAATCCATGCGCACGTGAGGAAGAAAGCGAATGCATGGCTGAACGAGGCGTCGTAGACGCCGTAGTGAAACAGATTCGTGCCCCACGTGACGCAGACGAGCGTCGCCAGGACGACGCCCGGCGTGAAATGCCGCGAGAGCAGACGGCGCAGGATCGCGAGGCCGGCGAGAAAGTACGCGAGGCCGGCGAGCGCGGCCGCGTGCTGGTAGTACACCGAGAAGCCGTCGCGCGGGAAGTTCGACCAGCGTGTGAGCAGATCCGCCGCGACGAAAAACGGCGCTTCGAGGACGGCGGTGCCGATCGGATGCAGGTTCACCCAGCGCCCGGTCGAAGGCCAGCGGCGGATGCCGGTGAAGTCGGGGAAGCTGCCGCCGTACCACTCGCGAGACAGCGCCTCGAGCGACGGATCGTCGTAGATGAACGCCGCCGGCAGGTAGACGTAGTAGCTGTAGCCGTCGGATCGGATCGGCGGAGGGTCGGCGGCGAGGCGGCCGTAGAGCGCGGCGTACGCGATGAGCGCGGCCGCAGCGGCGGCGGCCACGAACCAGCGCACGCCGCGCGCGGCCATCAGATTTTCACGTAGATCTCTTTCGCCTTCCGGAACTCGAGCGATTTCTCGTCCATCCCCTGCTGCGCGTACTCGCGCACCTGCTGCGTGAGCTCCATCGAGCAGAACTTCGGGCCGCACATCGAGCAGAAGTGCGCCACCTTCGCGCCGTCGGCCGGCAGCGTCTCGTCGTGGAAGGCGCGCGCGGTCACGGGGTCGAGCGCGAGGTTGAACTGATCTTCCCAGCGGAACTCGAAGCGCGCCTTCGACAGCGCATCGTCCCACTCGCGCGCGCGCGGATGGCCTTTCGCGAGGTCGGCGGCGTGCGCGGCGATCTTGTACGCGATCACGCCCGCCTTCACGTCGTCGCGGTTGGGCAGGCCGAGGTGCTCCTTGGGCGTCACGTAGCAGAGCATCGCGGTGCCGTACCAGCCGATCATCGCCGCGCCGATCGCCGACGTGATGTGGTCGTAGCCGGGCGCGATGTCGGTGGTGAGCGGGCCGAGTGTGTAGAACGGCGCCTCGTCGCACCACTCGAGCTGCTTCTCCATGTTCTCCTTGATGAGATGCATGGGGACGTGGCCGGGGCCTTCGTTCATCACCTGCACGTCGAAGCCCCACGCGATCTTATTGAGCTCGCCCTGCGTGCGCAGCTCCGCGAACTGCGCCTCGTCGTTCGCGTCGGCGATCGAGCCGGGCCGCAGGCCGTCGCCGAGCGAGAACGAGACGTCGTAGGCGCGCATGATCTCGCAGATCTCGCGGAAGCGCGTGTAGGTGAAGTTCTCCTGGTGATGCGCGAGGCACCACTTCGCCATGATCGAGCCGCCGCGCGAGACGATGCCGGTGACGCGGCGCGCCGTCATCGGGATGTAGCGGAGCAGCACGCCGGCGTGGACCGTGAAGTAGTCGACGCCCTGCTCGCATTGCTCGACGAGCGTGTCGCGATAGATCTCCCACGTGAGATCTTCCGGGCGTCCGCCGGCTTTCTCGAGCGCCTGATAGATCGGCACGGTGCCGATCGGCACCGCCGAATTGCGGATGATCCACTCGCGGGTTTCGTGGATGTTCCTGCCCGTCGAGAGATCCATCACCGTGTCGGCGCCCCACAGCGTCGCCCACCGCAGCTTCTCGACTTCTTCCTCGATCGACGAGGAGACGGCGGAGTTGCCGATGTTCGCGTTGATCTTCACCAGGAAGTTGCGGCCGATGATCATCGGCTCGAGCTCGAGGTGATTGACGTTCGCCGGGATGATCGCGCGCCCGCGCGCCACTTCGTCGCGGACGAACTCCGCGGGCAGCCCCTCGCGGATCGCGACGAACTCCATCTCCGGCGTGATCTCGCCGCTGCGCGCGTAGCGCAGCTGCGTCACCGCTTCGCCGGCGCGGGCCGCGGCGCGCCGCGGCGCCACCCACCTCTCGCGCAGCTTCGGCAGGCCGGCGTTCACGTCGTGATCGTGCGGCCCGCTCGTGTCGTAGACGCGGATCGACGCCGCGCCTTTCTCGAGCGCGATCTCGCGCACCGGCACGCGCACGCCCTGCGCGCCGTCGACGAAGACTTTTCGTGAATTGGGGAACGCTGTGGTGAACTCGGACATCTCCGCACTCCCTCCGTCCGCCTGCGCCGCTTCGCGGCTACGGCGTGACCAGGTTCCAAGGGTCTGTTCTCAATCCCGCGGCGCGGGATACCCCTGGCGGCAAGCTCGCACTATAGCATTCATTCACCGAACACACGAAGCTCGGCGACCGACCAGTGCGCATGCGCGTCCGAACCGGTCTGGCGCAGCCGCAGCCACCGTGCATGGATGCCGGCGAGCTCGAAGGTCAGCGGAATCATGGCGGGATCGTCGAGCGCGCCTGCGACGGCGCGCGCCGCGGTGAGTCCGCTCCACACGGTGTTCCATGCGCGGCCGTCGTCGGACGCGTCGATCGCGAGCGACCGCGGGTAGTCGTGGAGACGCCCGCCGAGGCTCATGACGAGCGCGTCGACGCCGTGAAGAGCGCCGAGATCGATCGTCAGCCATTCGGTCCCGCACTGCGGCGCGCCGCTCTCCCAGAAGGAGCGCCGATCGCCGTCGGCGAGCGCCCCGGGATCGATCGTGCCGCTGCTTGCCGCGGCGGAGTGAATGCGCAGCGCGGCGCCTCGCCGGACCGTTCGCGCACCCAGTGCCGCGGCTCGCATGGAGATGCGGCCGCCCGCCTGCTCGACGACAGCGATCGGGCGCTTGAAGGCCATCGGCTCGAGCGCGTCCGCGTCGCCCGCGTCGAGCGCCTCGCGCAGGATCGTATAGTGCACGGGCTCGAAGCCGCTGTAACCGTTCACGAGCTGACGCTCGTGAAACATCGAGCGATACAGCGCCGCGCTGTCGTACACCATCGCGCCGAGCGGCAGCTCTGCGACGACGGCATCATCGGGGATCGCCGTCGCGTCGAGTCGCGGCGGAAGATTCACGAGCGGGATGCGAACCCACGCGTCCGCCACCGCGATTCCCAGCACGACGACGACGAAGGCGGCGCTCGCGCGCGGCGGCATGCGCGCGCGCAGCCGCGCGAACGCAATCGCCGCCGCGACGGCGAGGCACAAGATGCCGAGCATCGCAAACCGCGCCGGCACGCGCACGTTGGAGAAGCCGGGCACCTCCAGCAGCCACGCGTACGGCGCGCGATACCAGAACGGGAGGGCAAGGATCGTCGGCTCGGGACCGAGGCTCAGTGCGTACATCGCGAGCGCGGCGAGCGCGTAGAACGCGAACGCGGATCGCGCCGCCCACGCGCGCGCCGCCGCCGCGCTCGACACGATTGAGAAGGCGGCGCACCAGAGCGCGACCGTGAGCGGCTTGGTCGCCGACGCAACGCTCAGAATCGTCGCGCTGCCGATCCTGAGCTGCCACGGTCCGACGACCGGCGAGACCGCCCCAACGGCGAGCGATGCGGCCGCGGCGCACCACAAACCGCGCGTCAACGACGTCCGCCGCGCCGATGGTGCTCGCCGCCGCAGCGCCGCAGACGCGGCCGCGACGACGACGAGCAGGAGAATCGCGACGCCGGGAAAGAGCTGCTGCTCGGCGTTTCCGGTCTGGCGGAGAAAGGCGGATGCCGTCGTCAGCGCCGACGGCGAGAAGAGCGCGTCGACAGGAGCGCTGAACAGACGGACTTCGTCGTACGTGCGCTCGACGGCGAACCGCGCGTTCACCTGCGAGTAGCGGACGACGATCGGGAGCAGCAGCAGCGTCGCGCCGCCCCACGCCGCCGCCGCCGCGGCCGCGCGGATCGGACGGCCCGCCGTGAGGAACCACAAGGTCCAGAGCGCAAGCAGGATCGGCAGGAAGATCAGGAAGTACGTATTCGACAGCGCCTGGCCGAGCCACATCGCGGCGAAGAGGATCAACCATCGCCGCCGTCCGTCGCGCGCGTAGCGATGCAGCGCCAGCAGCGCGAGCGGCGTCCAGAACACCCACAGCATCTGCACGTGCGAGATTTGCGAGAGGCGATAGGGGTTGAACCCGTACGCCAGTCCCGCGACAGCTGCCGCGTCGTGCCGCGCCGTGATCTCGTGAGCGAGCGCGTGCGCCGCGATCGCGCACAAGGGAAACGACGCGACGAACAACGTGTTGTAGGCGGTGATCGGCGCCGCTCCGAGCCACTGCATCGGCGTCGCGAACAGGCTCAGGCCGAGGAGATGCTCCGAGAGCGCCAGCGTTCCTTTCAACGGCCAGAACATCGGCGCATCCCACCACCGCGCGCTCAGCGGCACCGCGTGCGCGTTCCACCACAGAAGCCACGTGCTGAGCAGCGGATCGCCGGTGTCGTGCGGCACGGCCGAGGTCAGCCGGATCACGAGCGGCCACGTCGCGACGATCGCGAGCGTCACGTACGCGGACAGCGCGAGCGCCCACGGAGCGAGACGGTGAGCGCCTGGGCGCGTCATTCCGCGGTTCTCCGCTTACGCGCGCGCGCAAGCGGCCCGGCGTGCATCACGCGGCATTCTGGTTGCATCAGGACCCCGACCCGTGATTACGAATACCACGCTGCAACGATCGCTCCTCGCGCTCGCGGCGCTCAACCTCGCCGTGGTCGTCTGGGACATCGTCACGGGAGGCATTTATTTCACGGTCTTCGGCGTGGCGTTTTCCTCGTGGGAGATCGCAAAGCCTTTGCGCTACGCCGCTGGCTGCGCAGCCACAGCGGTGTGGCTGCGCGACCGCGCCGCCGTGCGCGCGTCGTGGAACACAGTATCGCCGTGGATCGCGCGCGCGGCGGCGGCCGTCGCGCTGGCGTCGAGCGGGATCGCGATCTGGTTCGGCGTCCAGGCCGCGGGCGGCGCGGACGCGTACGGCTACGTCTCGGAAGCGGCGCAGTGGCTGCGGCATTCGCTCGTTTCCGACGATCCGCTCGCGGCGGTAGCGCCGCAGCTTGGCGCGGCTGTCGCACCCGCCGGCTATACGCTCGCGCCGGGCGGCCACGGCCTCGTCGCCGTGTACCCGCCTGGCTTGCCGCTGACGATGGCGTTCGCGCAGTGGCTGGGCGGCGCCGAGGCCGTGTTTCTCGTCGTGCCGGTACTTGCCGGCGTGGCGGTCTGGTTCACCTACGTCGCCGGCGCACGCGCGGTGAGCGATCGCGTTGGCCTCCTTGCCGCGATCGTGCTCGCGTGCAGTCCGCTGTTCTTCCTGCAGTCGTTCGAGCCGATGAGCGACGTGCCTGCCGTCGCGTGGTGGACCGCGGCGTGGGCGATGTCGATGTCGGCCGGGTCGCGAAGCGCGTTCGGCGCGGGCGTCGCAGCCGCGGCGGCGATCCTCACACGGCCGAACCTTGCGCCGCTCGCGCCGATCGTGGCGGCGAGCGTCGCTCTGTCGGCGCCGCGGCTGCGACGTCTCGCCGCATTCGCCGGCCCGGTCGTCGCCGGATGCCTGCTCGTCGCCGCCTTCAACGCCGCGCTCTACGGATCGCCGGTCCTCTCAGGCTACGGACCGCTCGGCGCATTGTTCTCGTGGGCGAATGGCGGACCGAACATCCGCGCGTACGCGCGCTGGATGAACGACCTGTACTCGCCGGCGATCCTGCTCGCGCTCGCGGCGCCGTGGCTCTACCGCCGCGGCGTCGTATGGCTGATGCTCGCGTTCGCGGCGGGCGTCGCGCTGTCGTATCTCTTCTACGTGCCGTTCGGCGACTGGCCGTTCGCGCGCTTCCTGCTGCCCGCGGTTCCGTTGCTGCTGGTGATGACAAGTGCTGCGGTCGTCTCCGGCATCGAGCGGCTGCCGTCCACGTTCCGATCGTCGGCGGCGATCGTGTGTGCGGCGCTCCTCGCCGCGCGCGGCGTGGACGTCGCGAACCGCCTGCACGTGTTCGACATCGCCGCGGCCGAACAGCGCTACGCGACGATCGGCGAATACGTCGGCCGCACGCTGCCGCCGAACGCCGTCGTCGTCGCCTCGATTCACAGCGGCAGCGTCCGGCGGTACGGCCATCGACTGACGCTGCGGTGGGATGCGCTTCCGCCGGACGGGCTCGACCGCGCGATCGCGCTGCTGCGCGACCGCGGCTACGCGCCGTATCTGCTGCTCGAGGATTGGGAGGAGCCGCTCTATCGCGATCACTTCGGGCGTGCGAACACGTTCGGCGCGCTCGACTGGCCGGCGGCGATCGAGTATCCCTGGTCGGGGCACGCCCGCGTCTACGCGATCGACGATCGCGCGCGCTACCTCGCGGGCACGCGCGTCGTGACCGCGCCTATCCCGACGTCCGAGTAACCCGACGGCCCGCTGCCGACTGCCGACTGATCGACCGCCGCGCCGCGACGGGAATCACGAACTTCTCGGCTGTGTGCGTCGCGGAGAAGCCGACCACTTTCACGTCGACGAGGCCTGCCGCCTTTCCAGCCGCCATCGTCGCGCGCTCGGAGATTTCGGGGCGGCCCTTGGGACGGATGATCCAGATCGCGCCGTCGGGCGCGAGCGACGGTTTCAGCCGCTCCAGCCTCGACAGCTCCGCTTCTTTCGTGACGCCGAAGAAGATCGCGTCGCTCGGCTTCGCGACGCGTCCGATGGACAGATACGCGACCGCCGCCTCGAGCTCCGCGAGGAACGCTTCGTCGTCGACGCCGACAGCCGACGCGCGCCACTCGGGCTTGACGCCGATCTTCGCGAGCCGCGACGGCGGATGCTGAATCTTGTCGGCCCACTTCGCCGCGGCGGCGCCGAGCTCGAACGTCGCGGTGCCGTCGGGAAAGCGGACCGACAGCGTGCCGTCGCGCGCCGCCACTTTCGACATCGCCTTGAAGGGGATCGCGAGGCGCATGTCGCCGCCGCGGAAGTGCAGGACGTCGGTCTCTAGCCGCGCCTTGCCGCTCGCCGTCCTGCCGTTGAACCGTGCCGTCACCAGCGCTTCACTTCCCATTGCGCGTCTCCTTCAGCAGCGCCGCGCGCTCGCCGGGCGGAAACCGCTCGATCGCGTACCGCAGCGTCGTGCGCGGAATCGCGGGGCCGTTCGCGCGGAGGTAGCGCTCGAGCCGGCGCATGTCGGCCTTGCCCGCCTCGCGCAGCGCCCAGCCGACGGCCTTCTGAATCAGATCCTCACGGTCCGGATGCAGGCGGCCGGCGATGTCGTACAGAACGTCCAGCGATTCGCCGCGGCGCGCGCGGGGAATCAGCCCGACGATCGACGCGCGGCGCACCCACAGGTTCGCGTCGTGCGCCCACGAGCGCAGCCGCGGCGCGAGCTCCGGATGCTGCACGATCAGCGGTCCGACGAGCAAGCCGCAGATCGCGTCGGTCGTCGCCCAGTTCGCGGAATGATTTCCGGCTAGCCAGCGCTTCCACGCCGGCAGCAATCGCGGCGTGAAATCGCGGCGGTAGCGCGCGACGAGCTCGATCGCGACGCTTTTCACCTCGAGATGCCGATCGACGATCAGCGCGTCGGCGAACGCCATCGCATCGTCCACGGACCATGCGGTGCGGTGCGCCGCGTGAACGTGTCGGGCGAGCACACGAACACTCGACGTGCCGACGTTGTAGAAGCCGAGATCGTCGGCGCCGCGAAAATAGCGGCTCGCGTCGAAGTCTCCTGCCGGACGGGCCATCCGCGCGAGCGCGCGTCTCGCGGCGCGCGCCGCCGCCGCCGGCGACGAGTCGGCCCTCACGCGAGCTTCCGCAGGATGAAGCACTTCAGGTAATAGGTCTCGGGTACGCCGAGCAGCACGGGATGATCGCGCCCCTGCATCCGCTTCTCGACGACCGTGACGTGCGCCCGCGCGTCGACGCTGGCGTCGAAGACGATCTCGGCAAAGGCGGCTTCGTTGACGTTGTACGAGCAGCTGCAGGTGACGAGCGTGCCGCCGGGACTGAGCAGCTTCAGCGCGCGGAGGTTGATCTCTTTGTAGCCGGCGCGCGCGTTCGCGATCGACGCCTTGTTCTTCGCGAACGCCGGCGGATCGAGCACGATCGTGTCGAAGCGCTCGCCGAGCCGCTCGAGGCCGCGCAGCTCGTCGAACACGTTGCCGACGCGCGCATCGATCCGCACGCCGTTGCGCGCGGCGTTCTTCTCGACGTGCGCGATCGCCTCCTGCGAGACGTCGAACGCGATCACCTCGTCGCACCGCCGCCCCATGACGAGCGCGAAGCCGCCGTTGTAGCTGAAGCAGTCGAGCATGCGGCCGCGCGCGTACGCCGCCGCCGCGATCCGGTTCTCGCGTTGATCGAGGAAGAGCCCCGTCTTCTGGCCGCGGCGCAGATCGACGTCGTACTCGATGCCCGCTTCGGTGACCGTCACCGTCTCGGGGATCTCGCCCGCGAGCACCTCGACGCGCTGCTCGAGGCCCTCGAGAGAGCGCGCGCGCGGATCGTTGCGCGCGAGGATGCCGCGCGGCCGCAGCGCGTCGGTCAGCGCCGAGACGACGGTCGGCAACAGCCGATCCATCCCCTGCGACAGCGCCTGCACGACGAGATACTCGCCGTATCTGTCGACGACGAGCGACGGCAGCAGATCGGCTTCGCCGTGCACGAGCCGGTACGCGGTCGCGTCGATCCCGAGCGAGGCGCGAAACGCGAGCGCGGCGTCGATGCGCCGCCTGACGAGCGATTCGTCGGCGAGCGCGTCGCCGTAGGCGAGCATGCGCAGCGTGATTTGCGATCGGTCGCTGAAGAGCGCGGAGCCGAGCGTGCGCCCGCGCGCGCTGCGCACCTGCACGATCTCGCCGGCCTCGGCGCGCGCATCTGCCACGTCGGTGCGGTAGATCCACGGATGGCCGCTGCGCAGCCGCTCCTCGCCTCGCGTCGAGATGCTGACGGTGGGGATCATCGTCCGAGTTCAGCGTTCTGGTTCACGTTCGTCGTTGCCGTGCTTCTTCTGTGACCCACCCGACCTACCCGGCCGACCTGACCCACCCGGCCCCGCCGATAGTACAATCGTTCGCCGTGCGCATCGCGATCGGCGCCGATCATGCGGGCTTCACGCTGAAGGAGCACCTGAAGCAGACGCTGGCGCGGCTCGGCCACGCGATTGACGATCTCGGCACGACGAGCGAGGCGGCGGTCGACTATCCGCCGATCTGCTTCGCGGTCGCGCGCGCCGTCGCGGACGGGCGCGCCGATCGCGGCATCGTGCTCGGCGGCAGCGGGCAGGGCGAGCAGATCGCGGCCAACAAAGTGCCCGGCATCCGCGCCGCGCTCTGCAACGATCCGAATATGGCGCGGCTCTCGCGCGCGCACAACGACGCCAATGTCCTCTCGATGGGCGGCCGCATCGTCGCGTTCGCGCTCGCCGACGCGATTCTCGAGGTGTGGCTGACGACGGCCTTCGAGGGCGGCCGCCATCAACGCCGCCTCGATCAGATCAGCGCGCAGGAAAAACGGTGTAACACCTAGCAAAACGGTGCCTTCCATGGCCACGCAAACGACGACTCCCCTCTGGCGAACGCTCGCGGAAATCGACCCGGAGATTGCGGGCGCGATCCGCAGCGAGCTGCACCGCCAGAACAGCGGCCTCGAGCTCATCGCGTCGGAGAACTTCGTCAGCCGCGCCGTCCTCGAAGCGGCCGGATCGGTGATGACGAACAAGTACGCCGAGGGCTATCCGGGCCGCCGCTACTACGGCGGCTGCGAGTTCGTCGACGTCGCCGAGCGCGCCGCCATCGCGCGTGCAAAGGCGCTGTTCGCCGCCGACCACGCGAACGTGCAGCCGCACTCGGGCGCGCAGGCGAACATGGCCGTGTACCTCACGCTGCTCAAGCCCGGCGACACGGTGCTCGGCATGAACCTCGCGCACGGCGGCCACCTGACGCACGGCCATCCGCTCAACTTCTCCGGCAAGCTGTACACGATCGTGCCGTACGGCGTCAGCAAGACCGACGAGCGGATCGACTACGACGAGCTCGATCGGCTCGCCGACGAGCACAAGCCGAAGATGATCGTCGTCGGCGCGAGCGCGTACGCGCGCGTGATCGACTTCCCCCGGATTCGTGCGACCGGTGCGCGCGTGAACGCGCCGATCTTCACCGACATGGCGCACATCGCCGGCCTCGTCGCCGCCGGCGTGCACCCGAGCCCGATCCCGCACTCGGACTTCGTCACGACGACGACGCACAAGACGCTGCGCGGCCCGCGCGGCGGCCTGGTGCTCTGCCGCGAACAGTACGCGAAGGATCTCGATCGCACGGTGTTCCCCGGCGTACAGGGCGGGCCGCTGATGCACATCATCGCGGCGAAAGCGGTGTGCCTGAAGGAAGCGGCGGAGCCGGCGTTCGTCGACTATCAGAAGCAGGTCGTCGCGAACGCGAAGCGGCTCGCGGCGTCGCTCACCGCCGCCGGCTTCCGTCTCGTCAGCGGCGGCACCGACAACCACCTGATGCTCGTCGACGTGTTCTCGAAAGGGATCACCGGCAAGGTGGCCGAAGCCGCGCTCGGCAAAGCGGGCATCACGGTGAACAAGAACGCGATCCCGTTCGATCAGAATCCGCCGATGGTGGCGAGCGGCATCCGCGTCGGCACGCCGGCCGTGACGACGCGCGGCATGCGCGAGGCGGAGATGGACGCGATTGCAGATCTGATCGCGCGCGCGCTCAAGACGCCCGACGACGATCGCGCGCTCGCGACGGTGCGGGCCGAAGTCGAGAACCTGTGCCGGATGTTCCCGCTGTACCCGGAGTAGGCAGCCTCTCGGCGTGCACGACGAGCGAGGCCGTCGCGGCGGCGTTCGCGCCCGACGGCGCGCTCGCGCGCGCGATGAGCGACTTCGAACCGCGCGCCGGCCAGGCGGAGATGGCCGCGGCGGTCGCGCGCGTCTTCGAGCGCGGCGGCGTCCTGCTCGCGGAAGCGGGGACCGGCACCGGCAAGACGCTCGCGTATCTGGTCCCCGCGATTCTGAGCCGCGAGCGCGTCCTCGTCTCGACGGGCACGAAAAATCTCCAGGAGCAGATCTACTTCAAGGACATCCCCGCGCTTCGCGAGGCGCTCGGCATCCCGTTCACCGCGGCGTACATGAAAGGCCGCGCGAATTACCTGTGCCTCCACAAGCTCGACGAGCTGCATGACAACGGCGGCGACCTCGCGCACGACGTCTTCCTGCCGATCATTACCGAGTGGGCCGGGCGCACCGAGACCGGCGACCGCGCGGAGCTGCAGGATCTTCCGGAGGACGTCGCGTTCTGGAGCGAAGTCGCCGCGACGGCGGAGACGTGCCTGGGCGCCGAGTGCCCGCGCTACGACGACTGCTTCGTCACGCGCATGCGCCAGCGCGCCGCCGCAGCCGACGTCGTCATCGTCAACCACCATCTGCTGTGCGCCGACGCCGCCGTCCGCCAGAGCAACTTCGGCGAGGTGATTCCCGCGTGCAGCCGCGCGATCCTCGACGAGGCGCATCAGCTCGAGGACGTCGCGACACAGTACTTCGGCCTGAGCGTCAGCACGTATCGCGTCGAGGAGCTCGCGCGCGACGCCGAGCGGCTCGTCGCCGGCGGGCGCGACGATCGAAAGACGCGGGATCAGGTCGCGCGCGCCGTCGAGATGCTGCGCGACGCGGCGCGCGACTTCTTCAGCGATCTCGCGTTCGCCCATCGCCCTTCGAGAGCCGCAGGGCGGCCTGAGCAGGTCGAAGGCCGCGGCCGCGGCGCCGTGCGCGGCGAAGAGCGCGTGCGCGCGACGCCCGAATCGCTCGGCGAGGCGTACGAGACGGCGGCGCGCCTCACGGGCGCGCTCGATCTCATCGAGAGCGCGCTGGCCTCGGCGCGGCCGTCGCCGCAGACCTCCGGCGCCTCGGACGAGGACGACGGCGACGCGGCCGCGCGCACGGCCGACGATGCGGAGACGTTCGCGGCGCTCGTGCGCCGCGCCGCCGCGCTGCGCGACGAGCTCCGCTTCCTGCTGCGCGCGCGCGACGACGCGTATGTCTACTTCGTCGAGTTCCGCGGGCGCGGCATCTTTCTCCGCGCGTCGCCGATCGACGTCTCCGCGATCGTGCACGACCTGCTGATCGACAAGATGCGCACGACGGTCCTCACGTCGGCGACGCTGACCGTCGACGGCAGCTTCGACTATCTGCGCTCGCGCCTCGGAATCCGGAGCGCTGAGGAGATCCGCCTCGCGTCGGAGTTCGACTTCGCGCGCCAGGCCATTCTCTACCTGCCGCCGCGCATGCCCGACCCTCGATCCGACGCCTTCACGACCGCTGCCGGCCGTGAAGTGATCGAGATTCTGAAAGCGACGCGCGGCCGCGCGTTCGTGCTCTTCACCAGCTACGCCTCGCTCCGCTCGGTGCAGGCGATGGCCGAGATGGCGCTCGACTATCCGATCTTCGCCCAGGGCTCGGCGCCGCGGTCGCAGCTGCTGAATCGGTTCCGCGCGACGCCCAACGCCGTGTTGTTCGCGACGTCGAGCTTCTGGCAGGGCGTCGACGTCGTCGGCGAGGCGCTGAGCTGCGTGATCGTCGACAAGCTGCCGTTCGCGTCGCCGGCCGATCCGATCACGGCCGCGCGCGTCGACGCGATCCGCGCGCAGGGCGGCGATCCGTTCGCCGACTATCAGGTGCCGCTCGCGATTCTCGCGCTGCAGCAGGGGCTCGGCCGGCTCATCCGCCACCGGCGCGATCGCGGCGTGCTGGCCGTGCTCGATCCGCGCCTGCGCACGAAGGGCTACGGCCGCCGTTTCATCGAATCGCTGCCGCCGGCGCCGATCGTCAGCGATGTCGCGCGTGTAGAGGCCTTTTTTTCCGTCTGAGCGGCCATCCATTTCCCGTCCGGCGGCGTCTATGTTCGGTAGCGCCACGGCATGCACGGAGCGGAGCAATGCTGAACGGAATACGCGGAACGACGTCCGTGTTCGTTCTTTGCCTGTGCTCCGTCCTGTCCGTGTATCCGGTTGTCTCCGCTCATTTCGCGGTCGTCCCCGACGCGCCCGCGCTGCGTCTCCACGGCCTGGTCGAGCCGGTTCGCAGCCACCCGGTCGTCGTGCCGCGGCTGGCGGGATCGGGCACGGGAACGCTCGTGGTGGTCCGCCTCGCCAGGCCGGGCACGCGCGTTCGGCGCGGGGATCTCCTCATCGAATTCGACCGCCAGGCGCAGATCAAGACGGCGCACGATCGGCAGGCCGAGTACCGGGATTTCGTCGAGCAGATCAACCGCAAGCGCGGCGAGCAGCTCACGGCGCGCGCGCACGGCGAAGCGGAGCTCACGATCGCGGCCAACGCGGTGAAGAGCGCCGAGCTCGAGGTGCAGAAGAACGAGGTCGTGCCGCCTATCACCGCCGAGCAGAATCAGCTGACGCTCGACGAAGCGCGCGCGAAGCTCGGGCAGCTGCAGCGGACCTTCGAGCTGCGCCGCAAGGCAGACGCGGCCGACATCCGCGCGCTCGAGATCCAGCGCGATCGCGCGGAAAACGCGTGGAAGCACGCCGAGGCGAACGCCGAAAAGATGCGCGTCGTGTCGCCGATCGACGGCATGGTCGTCCTGAAATCCACGTGGAAGAGCGGCACGATGGGCGAAGTGCAGGAAGGCGAAGAGGTGCGCTCCGGGCTCAGCGTGATGGACGTGATCGATCCATCGGCGATGCGCGTGCGCGCGAAGATCAATCAGGCGGACGTCGCGATGCTGCGCCTCGGGCAGACCGCCCGAATCACGCTCGATTCGTTTCCGTCGCGCACCTTCACCGGGCGGCTCGAGCAGCTGTCGCAGATCGGCGCCGTCAGCACGATGTCGAACCGCGTCCGCAGCTTCCTCGGCATCTTCAGCATCGACGGCACCGATCCGCATCTGATGCCCGATCTGGCGGCGGCGATCGACCTCGCCGAGGAGCAGAAGTGAAGCGGGCCGCGGCGATCGCCGCCGTCGTGGTCGTCGTCGCGCTGTCGGTCGGCGCGGCGGCCGCGCTGCGCCGCGACTCCTCCTCCTCCACGCTTCCCACCTCGGTCGTCGCGAAGACGACGTTCGTGGACTTCCTGCAGCTGCGGGGCGAGATCCGCCCCGTGCGATCGGTGGTGCTCACGGCGCCGTCGACCGGCAGCGACCTGCAGATCGTCGAGCTCGCGGCGAACGGATCGAAGGTCGCCGCGGGCGATCCGGTCATCACCTTCGATCCGACCGTACAGCAGCGCACGCTCGAGACGAAGCGCTCGGAGCTGAAGCAGGCGGAAGCCGAGATCGATCGAACGGAAGCGGAGCAGCGGCGGCGCGTCGCGGCGGCGCGCACCGAGCTGGACGAAGCGCGCAAGGCGCTCGCGCGCGCGCGCCTCGAGCTCCAGGGCAACGAGCTCAGGGCGCGCCTCGAAGCGGAGAAGTTCGTCATCGCGGTGGGCGACGCCGACGCGAACGTCCGCGAGCTGGAGCAGAAGATCGAGGGCGAGCAGATCGCGGCGCAGGCCGACGTCGCGATCGCGCGGCAGAAACGCGACAAGGCGCTCTTCGACGTGCAGGAGACCGAGCGCATCCTCGCATCGCTGCAGGTGCGCGCGCCCGCCCCGGGATCCATCTCGCTCCTGCCGAACTTCCGCGCCGGCGGTCCGGGGCGGCCGGCGCCGGAGTTCCGGCGCGGCGACCGCGCCTGGTTCGGCGCGCAGATCGCGGAGCTGCCGGATCTGACGGCGGTGCAGATGACGGCGCACGTCGACGAAGCGGATCGCGGCCGCGTGCAGGCCGGGAGCGCCGTGCGCATCCGCGTCGACGCCGTGCCCGATCACGAGCTGACCGGCACGCTCAGCGACATCGCCGTCGTCGCGAAGCCCGATTTCACGACGTGGCCGCCGGTGCGCAATTTCGACGTCGTCGTGAAGATCTCGGACAGCGATCCGCGGCTGCGATCGGGCATGAGCGCGTCGGCGCGCGTGGAGCTCGATCGGCTGAACGGCGTCCTCGTCGTCCCGACGGCGGCGATCTTCCAGAGCGGCCCCGCGACCGTCGCCTACGTCGTCGGCCCGCGCGGCGCCGAGCGCCGGGCCGTGAACGTGCTGCGCCGCGGCCGCGATCAGACGGCGATCGCGTCGGGGCTCGCCGAAGGCGATCGCGTCGCGCTGCGCGACCCGGAGCGCGAAGGCGGCGCGAAATGAGAACGAAGTGGACCGCCGCGCTGTTCCTCGCCGCGCTGGCCGCGGCGATCGCGGCGGGCGTCGCCGCCGTCCGCGCCGTGTCTTCGGGCGGCCCGAAGACCGTGCCGACCGCGCACGTGCAGCGCGGCCGCGTGCAGGTGAAGGTCTACACGGTTGGCGAGCTGCGCGGCACGCGGTCGATCCAGCTCGCGGTGCCGCCGATGGGCGGCCAGCTGCAGATCGTCAAGCTCGCCGACACGGGCGACGCCGTCAAGGCGAACGACGTCGTCGTGGAGTTCGACGCGTCGGAGCAGGAGTTCAACCTCGAGCAGGCGCGCTTCGATCTGCAGCTCGCCGAGCAGGACATCGTCAAGGCGGACGCGCAGGCCGCGGTGCAGGGCGCCGAAGACGAAGTCGCGCTGCTGCACGCGCGCTACGACGTGCGCCGCGCCGAGCTCGACGTCCAGAGCAACGAGCTCGTGAGCGCGATCAAGGCGCAGCAGAACGTGATCTTGCTCGAGGAGGCGCGGCAGAGGCTCGCGCAGCTCGAGTCCGACGTGAAGATTCACCGCGAGACGAGCCGCGCGTCGGGCGCCGGCCTGACCGAGAAGCGCACCAAGGCGCAGCTCTCGGTGCAGGTCGCCGAGCGCAACATCGAGAGCCTGCGCGTCCGCGCGCCGTTTGGCGGCTTCGTCACCGTCCGCACGAACTTCAACGCGTTCGGCGGCATCGGCTTCCCCGGCGTCATGCCGGACTTCCGCGTCGGCGACGCGACGTTCCCCGGCCAGCCAATCGCGGATCTGATCGACGCGTCGAAAGTCGAGGTCGCCGGAAAGCTGCAGGAGCAGGACCGGGCGAACGTCGCGCCGGGACAAATGGTGGAAGTCGCCGTGGACGCCGCGCCGGACGCGACTCTGCGCGGCACCGTGCGCACCGTGAGCGGCGTCGCCTCGCGCGGCCTGTTCGACGCGGGGACGCGCCAATTCGACATTGCGTTCGACGTCACGGGCAGCCCGCGCGTCAGGCCCGGTGTATCCGCGGCCATCGCGATCTCCGGGCAGGCGTTCGACAACGTGCTGTACGTGCCGCGAACAGCGGTCTTCGACGTCGCCGGACGGCCGACGGTCTACGTCCGCGGCGGCGGAAGCTTCGACGCGCACGAGGTCCGCGTCCGCGCGTGGACCGACAGCGTCGCCGTCGTCGAGAACATCGAGCCGACGGCCGAAGTGGCGCTCGTCGATCCGAACGCGGCCAGCGGCGCGCGGACGCGCAGCGCGCCGCCGGCGCCGCAGCGCGCCGCGCGATGACCTCGACGCTCTGGCTGCCCGATCTCGGCCGCAGCCTCGAAAACCTCCTGCTCCACAAGCTCCGCACGCTGCTCACGATGCTCGGCATGATCTTCGGCGTCGCCGCCGTCGTCGCGATGCTGTCGATCGGCGCCGGCGCACAGCAGCAGGTGATGGCCTTCATCGAAGATCTCGGCGTGCGCAATCTGATCGTCGAGGCGCGCGAGACGACCGAGTTCCAGGCGTTCCAGAAAGTGCGGCAGCAGTCGCCCGGCCTCACCTTCAAGGACATGCGCGCGATGCAGGCGACGGTGCCGGGGCTCGAGCTGATCACGCCGCGCAAACGGTTCATCCCGTCGCAGGTCATTCCCAAGCCGCAGGGCGAGCTGCCGGCGGTGTACGGCGTCGAGCCGATCTACAGGCAGATCGCGGGGTTGAAGGTCGGATCCGGCCGCTTCTTCACCGACGCCGAGGCGGCGCGCGCCGCGCCGATCTGCGTGCTCGGCGACGCCGCGCGCGTGCGCCTCTTCGGCCTCAGCGATCCGATCGGCCGCTTCGTCAAGGTGAACGGCCAGTGGTATCAGACGATCGGCGTCGCCGCCGCGCAGGCGGTGGCGCAGGCAGACGTGCCCGGCCTGCCGAGTCAGGATCGCAACAACGTCGTCTACGTGCCGACCGGCGCGACGATGTTCCGGCTCGAGGACAACTACAGTCAGTTCCGCGACGAGATCGACGGCGTCTACATGAGGCTCAAGCCCGACGCGGACGTGATCGCCGCGGCGGCGACGGTGCGCGGCATCCTCACGGCGTCGCATCGCGGCGTGGAGGACTACTCGCTCGTCGTGCCCGCCGAGCTCCTCGCCGAGCAGCAGCGCACCAAGCGCATCTTCGACGTCGTGATGGTGGCGCTCGCGTCGATCTCGCTGCTCGTCGGCGGCATCGGCATCATGAACATCATGCTCGCGAGCGTGCTCGAGCGGACGCGCGAGATCGGCGTGCGGCGCGCGATCGGCGCGCGGCGCACCGACATCATCCGGCAGTTCGTCATGGAGACGACGCTCATCGCCGTCGCCGGCGGGACGCTCGGCCTGCTGCTCGGCGCCTCGATGTCGCGCCTCATCGCCAGCTTCGCCGGCTGGTCCACCATCATCAGCAGCGGCTCGCTCGCCCTCGCCTTCTCGGTTTCCGTGCTCATCGGGCTGGTGTCGGGCGTCTATCCCGCCATGAAGGCCTCCCGGCTCGATCCGGTCGAGGCCCTCCACTACGAGTAGGGTAAACTACCCCTTTACATAGGCTTTGCTCTCATTTCAGGAGGTTCCATGGTCCGCGGATTGAACGGCCGGCACCCGTGGTTGGTGGCATGCGCGGCCCTGTTCGCGCTGTCGTTGGCGCTGCCGGCCGCCGGACAGTCGACCGGCATGGTCAGAGGATCGGTCAAGGATCCGACCGGCAAGCCGGTGGAAGGCGCGAAGATCTCGATCGACGCCGACGCGAACAACCGTCACTTCGAAACCAAGTCGGACAAGAAGGGCGAGTTCGTCCAGATCGGTCTGCCGCCCGGCACCTATAAGGTGAGCGCCGAGAAGGACAAGACCGTCGCGGCGCCGATTCCGGTGCAGGTGCGCATCGGCAGCGGCGCGCCGATCACGCTCGTCCTCGGCGCCGGCGGGGGCGTCACGCCTGAAGCCGCGGCGAAGAACGCCGAGCTGAAGAAGGCCTTCGAGGAAGGCGTCACGGCGAGCCGCGCGGGCAGCCACGACGCCGCGATTGCGGCGTTCACGAAGGCCGCCGAGCTCAACGCGAACTGCTACGACTGCTACTACAACATCGCCTACTCGGAATCGCAGAAGAAAGACTACGAAAAGGCGGAGGCCGCCTATAAGAAGGCGATCGAGCTCAAGGCCGACTACGCCGAGGCGTACAACGGGCTCGCGAACATCTACAACGCCCAGCGCAAATTCGACGACGCGGCGGCCGCGAGCGCGAAGGCGATGGAATTGAGCGGCGGCGCCGCGGCCGGCGCGGCCGGCGGCGGCAACGCCGACGCGATGTTCAACCAGGGCGTCATTCTCTGGAACGCCGGCAAGGTGGCCGACGCGAAGAAGCAGTTCGAGGGCGCGGTTGCCGCGAACCCGAACCACGCCGAAGCGCACTATCAGCTCGGCATGGCGCTCGTGAACGAGGGCAACCTCCCGGCGGCGTCGACCGAGTTCGAGACGTACCTGAAGCTCGCGCCGAACGGCCCGAACGCGGCGACCGCGAAAGGAATTCTCGGCACGCTCAAGAAGTAGTGATCGACTCCGCCGCGATTCGCACCCGGCTGGCCGACGTGCGCGCCCGCATCGAGCGCGCGGCCGGCCGGGCGCGGCGCGATCCCGCCTCGGTCCGCCTCGTCGCCGTCTCGAAGACATTTCCCGCCGACGCCGTGCGCGCCGCTGTTGACGCCGGCCAGCTGGATTTCGGCGAGAACAAGGTGCAGGAGGCGCTGCAGAAGATCGAGCAGACCTCCGATCTTCCTATCCGCTGGCATCTGGTCGGGCACCTGCAGTCGAACAAGACGAAGAAGGTCGGCCGCTTCGACATGATCCACTCCGTCGACGACGCGGCGCTCGCCGCGAAAGTGGACGAAGCGGCGCGCGCGGCCGGGCGGCGCATCGAGCTGCTCGCGCAGGTTGATCTCGCGCGGGAGACGACCAAGCACGGCGCGGCCGAGGACGCGCTGCCGGCGATCTTCGATGCCGCGCGCGCGGCGCAGGCCGCGCCCCTCGTCGGGCTGATGCTGCTGCCGCCGGCGGTCGACGACCCGGACGCGGCTCGGCCGTATTTCCGCGAACTGCGCGCCGTGCGCGAGCGGCTGCTGGCACATGGCGTGGATGCGTTCATGCTCCGGGAGCTGTCCATGGGCATGAGCCACGACTTCGAAGTTGCTGTCGAGGAGGGCTCGACGCTGGTGCGTGTCGGGACGGCCATTTTCGGAGGCCGCTCCTATGTTCGACCCTGACCTACTGGAGCCAAAGCGTGCAGCCGATAACGCTGAGCGGAGACTACGAATGAATGTCAGCCCGCTCGACCTCCGCCAGCAGCGTTTCCGCAGGTCCTTCCGCGGCTTCGACCGCGTCGAAGTGACGGCGTTTCTCGCCGCTGTCGCCGACGATTACGAACAGGCGCTGCGCGAGACCGACCGCCTTCGCCAGGACCTCATGCGCATGGAGGCGGTGCTCAACCAGCACCGCGAGCACGAGCGCAACCTGCAGGCGACGATGATGACGGCGCAGAAGCTGTCCGACGATATCAAGGGAAACGCCGACGCCGAAGGCCGCCGGATCGTGGCCGCGGCCGACGCCGACGCGAAGCGCATCATGCGCGAGGCCGAGGGCCGATCGGAGCTGCTGCTCGAGAAAACGCAGGCGCGGCTCGAGGACATCCAGCGCGAGATCGACGGCCTCAAGCTCAAGCGCAAGGACGTCGAGACGACGATCGAGGCGAGCATCCAGACGCTGCGCAACACGCTCGAGTTCGTCCGCGAGCAGGAAGCGCGCGAGCGCGAGGAGCGGATCCTGGTGCACCGGCCGCGCCTCGTCGAGCAGATCGAGTTCGAGCCCAGCGCCGACGCCGCCCCGACGCGCAAGATGATTGGATAGCGTCGAGATCACGATCCGCGTCGTCCCGCGCGCGAAAAAAACCGAAGCGGCCGGCGAGCGCGGCGGCGCGCTCGTCGTCCGCGTTGCGGCGCCGCCCGTCGAGGGCGCCGCGAACGACGCCCTCATCGACTTCCTCGCCTCGTCGCTGCGCGTCCCGCGGCGCGCGATTCGGATCGTGAGCGGCGAGCGCGGCCGCCTGAAGCGCGTGGCCATCGCCGGCGTGACCGCGGAAGACCTCCGCCGGCTGCGGTAGGGCCGCCCTTTCAGGGGTCGCCGCTAGCAAACTCTCGCCCTACAATTGACCCCCTTGGTCGCCGACTTCCTCATTCACAACACGTCGGAAGTGCTCACGTGCGCGGGGCCGGCGCCGCGGCGCGGGCGCGCGCAGGGCGACGCGGGTTCGCGGCCGCGCGCCGTCGTCGCCGCGCGCGGTGGAACAATCGTGTTCGTCGGCGACGAGATGGAGTGGCGGCGATCCGGCTCGCTCACGCCCGACGCGGTCGTCGTCGACGCGCGCGCCGGCGCGGTCGTGCCTGGACTGGTCGACCCGCACACGCACGTTGTCTTCTCCGGCGATCGCCGCGACGAGCTGAGGCGCCGCCTTGCGGGCGCGACCTACGCGGAGATCGCGGCCGGCGGCGGCGGCATCGTCAGCAGCGTCCGCGCGACGCGCGCGGCGTCGGACGAGGAGCTCGCCGTCGCGACCCGGCGCCGGCTCGACGAGATGCTGCGATGCGGCACGACCACGTGCGAGGCGAAGAGCGGCTACGCGCTCGACGTCGAGGGCGAGCTGAAGATGCTGCGCGTCGTGCGGCAGCTCGCCGCGTCTCATGCGATCGAGATCGCGCCGACCTTCATGGGCGCGCACGAGGTGCCGATCGAGTACCGCGATCGCCGCGGCGACTACGTCAACCTCGTCATCCACGAGATGATCCCCGCCGTCGCGCGCGAGCGGCTCGCCGAGTGGTGCGACGTGTTCTGCGAGGCCGGCGTCTTCACGCCGGAGGAGAGCTGCGCGATCCTGCAGGCGGCGCGGCGCGCCGGGATGAAGCTGCGCGTCCACGCCGACGAGCTCGGCGCGACCGGCGGCTCGCGCGTCGCCGCCGAGGTCGGCGCGCGATCGGCGGATCACCTGATTTTCGTCGACGAAGCCTCCGCGGATCGGCTCGCCGCCGCCGGCGTCGTCGCCACGCTGCTCCCGATTGCCGCGTTCTATCTGAAGCTGGGCCGCTTCGCGCCGGCGCGCATGCTGATCGAGCACGGCGTCGCGGTCGCGCTCGCCACCGACGTGAATCCCGGCGGCGGCTTCTCGCCGTCGATGCCGTTCGCGCTGTCGCTCGCCTGCTTCGGCATGCGGCTCACGTTCGAGGAGGCGCTGGTCGCCGCGACGATCAACGCGGCGTACTCGCTCGATCGGCACGAACGCGTCGGCAGCCTCGAGGAGGGCAAGCAGTGCGACGCCCTCGTCCTCGACGGCCCGGCGATCGACGTGCTGCGCGTCGGCGCGGAGACGATCCGGCACGTCGTCAAACGCGGACGCATCGTTTTCGGACGTGAGCCGTGAGATAACTGACCGATGGCGCTCGCCGACTTTCCCGTTCGAGATCTTCTCGCCCGCTTCAGCGCCTCCGATCCGACGCCGGGCGGCGGATCGGCGTCCGCGCTGGCGTCGGCAATCGGCGCGTCGCTGCTGATGATGGTGGCGGCGCTGCCGAAGACGCGCAGCGGCTCCGCCGAGGATCGCGCCGCGCTGGCGGCCGCCGCCGAGAAGCTGTCCGCGATCCGCGATCGACTGACAGCGGCCGTCGACGAGGACACCGCGGCCTACGACGCGGTCGTCGCGGCGTACAAGCTGCCGAAAGCAACGCCGGACGAGCAGGCGGTGAGAAAGGCGGCGATTCAACGCGCGCTGCAGACCGCGACGGAGGTGCCGCTCGGCGTCGTGCGGCTCTCGGCCGATGCGCTGGCGCACGCCGCCGCCATCGCCGCGCACGGCCACCGCGGCGCCGCGAGCGACGTCGGCGTCGCGATCGCGCTGCTGCGCGCCGGCGCGGAGGGCGCGCGCCTCAACGTCGACATCAACGTCGGCAGCCTCACCGACGCCGCGTACGCCGACCAGGTGCGGCGCGACTGCGCCGCCGCGTCGCGGGCCTCGGCTTCCGCCGCCGACGACGCGGATCGGCTACTTCGGGCGGGATAGATCGTGCAGATACACGCCCGGCGCTTTGACGTACGCGTCGACGTGCACCTTGAACTGCCACGGGTAGTTGACGCCCGGGAACAACTCGACGACGCGCGTGTACGACGTCTCGACGACGGTGTGCGTCTCGGCGTGCGTGACGCCGACCTGGTCGGGATCGATCGGCAGCTCCGCCTGCGCGGCCATGTCGATGACCTGCTGCCGCAGCTGATCGTCGCTTTTGTCGCCGCGCGATTCCGCCGCGTACTCCACAGCGTCCGAGAACTTGTAGTTCACCGAGTAGGCGGTGAAGACGTGCCATGTCGCGTTCGCCACGACGGCGACGAGCGCGAGCTTGATGGCCGTCCGGATCATCAGTGGATCTGGTGGAACATCCGATCCCAGCGCGTTCGCGTGAAGAAATGCGCGAACACCGAGACCAGCCCTTTCACCGTCGCGCCGGCGCCGTCCTCCGCGTAGTCTTCACGATCGGCTTCGTACGACCAGTAGATGACGAGCGCCTTTCCTTTGACGTAGTCGCGCGGCAGGAAGCCCCAGTAGCGGCTGTCCTGCGAGTTGTCGCGGTTGTCGCCCATCACGAAGAAGTGAGTCGGCGGCACCGTCACCGGCCCGTAGCGCTCGCGGACGTCGAACGACGTCACCTCGTGGAATTCGGAGTTCTGCCCCGGCGGCTGCAGGAAATGCACGTACGGCTCGTCGAGCCGCGTGCCGTTGATGAAGACCCTCTTTTCGCGCAGCTCCACCGTCTCGCCCGGCAGCCCGATGACGCGCTTGATGAAATCGCGTTCGGGCTCCTCGGGATACTTGAAGACGATGACGTCGCCGCGCCGGATCCGGCCGACCGGCAGCACGCCACGCTCGATCGGCGTCGCCGTCGGGCCGAAGACGAACTTGTTGACGAGCAGGTGATCGCCGATGAGGAGGTTCTCCTCCATCGACCCGGTGGGAATCTTGAACGCCTGCACCACGAAGGTGCGGATGAACAGCGCGAGGATCACCGCGATGACGATCGACTCGAAGTACTCGCGCGCGGTGGACTTCTTGAAGGCCTCCGCCACGATCAGCTCTCCGACTCGGTGCCCATCTTGAGCACGGCGAGGAACGCCTCCTGCGGGATCTCGACCTTGCCGACGCGCTTCATGCGCTTCTTGCCTTCTTTCTGCTTCTCGAGGAGCTTGCGCTTCCGCGTGATGTCGCCGCCGTAGCACTTGGCGAGGACGTTCTTGCGCATCGCCTTCACCGATTCGCGCGCGATGATGCGGCCGCCGATCGCCGCCTGGATCGCGACCTCGAACATCTGCCGCGGGATCAGCTCGCGCATCTTCGACGCCAGCGCGCGGCCGCGCTCGTACGCCATGTCGCGGTGCACGATGATCGACAGCGCGTCGACCGGGTCGCCGTTCACCAGGATGTCGAGCTTCACGAGCGGCGACGGCCAGTAGCCGGTCACATGATAATCGAGCGACCCGTAACCGCGGGAGATCGTCTTCAGCTTGTCGTAGAAGTCGAGAACCACTTCGTTGAACGGCAGCTCGTAGGTGATGAGGACGCGGTCGGCCGAGAGATACTCCAGCTTCTTCTGCACGCCGCGCTTGTCCTGACAGAGCTGCAGGATGCCGCCGACGTGCTCGGCCGGCGTCATGATCATCGCCGTGATGACCGGCTCCTCGATCGTCTCGATCTGCCCCGCGTCGGGCAGCTTCGCCGGGCTGTCGATCTCCTGCACCTCGCCGTCGGTCGTCGTCACGCGGTAGAGCACGCCAGGCGCCGTCGTCACGAGATCCATGTCGAACTCGCGCTCGAGGCGCTCCTGCACGATCTCCATGTGCAGCAGCCCGAGGAACCCGCAGCGGAAGCCGAAGCCGAGCGCCGCGGAGGTCTCCGGCTCATAGAAGAACGACGCGTCGTTCAGGCGCAGCTTCTCGAGCGCGTCGCGCAGCTCCGGATACTCGTGCCCTTCGACGGGATAGAACCCGGCGAACACCATCGGCTTGAGCGGCTTGAAGCCGGGAAACGGCTCGAGGGCGGGCCGCGCCGACTCGGTGATCGTGTCGCCGATCTTCGCGTCGCTGATCTTCTTGATGTTCGCGACGAGGAAGCCGACCTCGCCGACGCCGAGCTCGTTGACCTCGACCGACTTCGGGTTGAAGACGCCGACGGTGAGCGACTCGTAGTCCTGCCCCTCGGCCATCAGCCGGACCTTCATGAACGGCCGCAGCACGCCGTCGATGACGCGGACGACGATCACGACGCCGCGGTACGGGTCGTACCACGAGTCGAAGATCAGCGCCTTGAGCGGCGCCTCGGGATCGCCTTTCGGCGCCGGCAGCCGGTGGACGATCGCCTCGAGGATCTCGGGGACGCCGGTGCCCTGCTTCGCGCTCGCCAGCAGCGCGTGGTCGCCGTCGAGCCCGATGATGTCCGAGATCTGGCGGCGCGCCTCCTCGGGCTGCGCGCTCGGCAGATCGATCTTGTTGATCACCGGGATGATCTCGAGATCGTTCTCGACGGCGAGGTACGCGTTGGCGAGCGTCTGCGCCTCGACGCCCTGCGACGCGTCGACGAGCAGCAGCGCGCCCTCGCACGCCGCGAGCGACCGCGTCACCTCGTACGAGAAGTCGACGTGTCCCGGCGTGTCGATCAGGTTGAGCACGTAGTTCTGGCCGTCCTTCGCCGCGTAGGTGAGCCGGACCGGATGCGCCTTGATCGTGATGCCGCGCTCGCGCTCGAGGTCCATCGCGTCGAGGACCTGCGCTTCCATCTCGCGCGCCTGCAGCGCGCCGGTGATCTCGAGAAAGCGGTCGGCGAGCGTCGACTTGCCGTGGTCGATGTGCGCGATGACGGAGAAGTTGCGGATGCGTTGCGCGTCCACTAGCGGATCACTTCTATTCTGATCGGAAGGCGCAGCGAGCGCCAGGCGCGGTCGGTCGTGAGCACGCGCAGCCGACTCGTCTGCGCCAGCGCCAGCGCGGCGCGGTCGCCGAGCGACAGGCCGAGCGAGCGCGTGTAGCGGACCAGCCGCGCGCTTTCGCGTGCCTGGCCGTCGTCGAACGGCACGAGCTGGAGCCGCGTCGCCGGGCCGCCAGGCAACGCCATCGCCGTCACTTCATACGGATCGGTCGAGCCGACGACGAGGTTCGCGAGCACCTCGGCCCAGTTGACGACGCTGATGAGCGCGCCGACATCCACCGCGCGGCGGACCCGCTCGCCGCCCGCCTCGTTGCGCATCAGCGCCAGAAGCGCCGACGCGTCCAGGACGGCGGCCGCGCCGGTCGTCTCGTTCATCGCCGCTTCTGCTTTCGAACGGCCGCCCCGACCCGGCGAAACCCGCGCTCTTCTTTCGCCGCTTCCCGACGTCGCTCGGCGATCAATTCATCGGACAGGCGGCGGCTCGGCGGGATGTGCCTTGCGGCGCGCTGCATCACCTTCACGAACTGGTCGGTCCATGCGCGGCCCGTCAAGAGCTTGATGACGCCGTCCGGCTCGAGGATCAACGTCAGCCAGTCGCCGTCCTCGATCTGCAGACGCTCGCGCACCTCGGCCGGCAGCACGATGCGGCCGCGCTCGGCGACGGTCACCTTGAAGCCGACCGGAGGCGCGTCGGCCGGGGCGGGCTGCTCCACGCCGTACGGCGCGGCCGTCTCGCGCGCGCGACTCACGCGCTGCCGCTTGATTTCGTACCTGGCCATACACCCACAGTAGCATCGTCGGTCAGCCGTGGGCAACTGGGTCCAGAATCCCACAAGCGGCGTGCATTCCCACGCCTGGCGTTCAGCGGGAATCGATGGGCTGATAGCGCTGCGGGTACTCCGGGCCGATGTACTCGGCGCGCGGCCGGATCAGGCGGTTGTTGGCGTACTGCTCGAGCACGTGCGCGGTCCACCCCGACACGCGGCTCACCGCGAAGATCGGCGTGAACAGATCGATCTCGATGCCGAGCGCGTGGTAAGTGGACGCGGAGTAGAAGTCGACGTTCGGGTTCAGGTTCTTCTCCGCCTTCACCACCGCCTCGATCCGCTGCGACATCTCGAACCAGAACGCCTCGCCGGCGCGCTGGCCGAGGTCCTTCGACATCTGCCGCAGGTGCGTCGCGCGCGGATCCTCGGTGTGGTACACGCGGTGCCCGAAGCCGGGAATCTTTTCCTTGCGGGCCAACTTCGCCCGCACGACTGCCTCCGCCTTCTCGGGCCCGCCGTCGGGGCCGATCTCGAGCAGCAGGCGCATGACGTCGGCGTTCGCGCCGCCGTGCAGCGGTCCCTTCAAGGTGCCGATCGCCGCGACGATCGCCGAGTGGATGTCGGTGCACGTTGCCGCC
>Ga0209474_10000315_pt1 | contig 56115 bp, 47 predicted proteins | sample GraSoiAngelo_145_FD_185902 | JGI IMG/M metagenome (GOLD analysis project Ga0209474, IMG submission 185902) | Grasslands soil microbial communities from the Angelo Coastal Reserve, California, USA - 14_1009_05_20cm (SPAdes) (version 2) | ecosystem: Environmental > Terrestrial > Soil > Grasslands...
GCTCTTACTCCACCCTCAGCGCGACGATCGGATCTACGCGCGTCGCGCGGCGGGCCGGAATCATCGTCGCGATCGCGCCGGCCGCGCCGAGCAGCAGCGAGACGCTGGCGAACACGACCGGATCGAACGGGCCGGTCGCATACAGCAGACCTGCGATCAGACGCGCCAGCGCGGCGGAGGCGACCAGGCCGCACAGCGTGCCCGCGCCGATGAGCCAGAGGCTGCGGCTCATCACGAGGCGTACGGTCGCGCCGGCATCGGCGCCGAGCGCCATGCGGAGCCCGAGCTCGCGTGTCCTCTGCGCAACCGTGTACGAGACGACGCCGTAGATGCCGACGACGGCGAGGAGCAGCGCCGAGAGCGCGAACGCGCCGACGAGCAGCATGCTGATGCGCGGCAGGAAGACGGATCGCGACACGACGTCCACCATCGCGCTGGCGTCGTAGATCGGCTGCTCGGCATCGATCGCGAGAATCTCGCGTCGGATCGAATCGACGAACGCCTGCGGATCGGACGCCGTCCGGATGACGAGCGCCATGCCGTTCAGCGGCTGCTGCCACGCGGGCATGAAGAGCTCGGCGCGCGGCTCGCCGTCGAGGCCGTAGTGCTTCACGTCGCCGACCACGCCGACGACTTCCGCGCGGCCGTGCGGATTGCGGACCACCTTGCCGATCGGATCCTCGCCGGCGAAATACCGCCGCGCCATCGTCTCGTTGATCACCATCGCGCCCGGCAGGCCGGGCAGATCGCGTTCGCCGATCGTGCGGCCGCGGCGCAGCGCGATCTTCATCGTCTCGAAGTAGCCCGGCGTCGCGATGCGGATATCGGCGCGAGGCTCCTCGCCGTTGGCGGGCGGTGCGTGTCCCTCGATCGTGAACGGCAGCGCGAAATCGATCCCCACCGGATACATCGGCAGCGCGCTCACGGCGGCCGTCGACTGCACGCCTGGCAGCCCAGCGATGCGGTGCACCGCCTCCTTGTAGAAGCGCGTGCGATCGACCGCCGTCTTGTACTTCGCCTGCGGCAGATAGATCTGCACCGCGAGCAGGTTGCGCGGCTCGAAGCCGGGCGAGACGCGCATCAACTCCGCGAAGCTGCGCGTCATGAGACCGGCGCCGACGAGCAGCACGAGCGCGACGGCCACTTCGACGACGACGAGCGCGCCGAGCAGCCGCACGCCCGATCCGCTCGCCGTGCCGGTGAAGGCATTCGTCGTATCGCGCAGGCCGTTGCGCGAGGCGTGCAGCGCAGGCACCAGGCCCGACGCCACCGCGACGACGATCGACGCGGCCAGCGCGAAGAGCACGACCCCCGCGTCGAGCCGCACGTCCTGCATCCGCGGAAGGCTGCCTTCGGGGAGCGACTGGACGAACCGCACGCCGGCCCACGCCACCGCCAAGCCGACGACGCCGCCGCTGACGGCGAGCACCAGCGTCTCGATGAGCACCTGGCGCGCGAGCTGCCATCGGCCCGCGCCGAGCGCGGCCCGCACGGCGAGCTCCATCCGCCGGCTCGAGAGCCGCGCGAGGATCAGGTTCGTGACGTTCGCGCACACGATCAGCAGCAGGAACCCGACAGCGCCCGTGATCAAGAGCAGCGCCGGCTTCACCGTCGTCACGAGCTGCTGCTGCGCCGAGACGATGCGCGCGCCCCATCCGGTGTTGCTGTCCGGATACGCGGCGGCGAGCCGCGCCGCAATCAGCGACATCTCGCGCTGCGCCTGCTCGAGCGGCACGCCGTCGGCGAGCCGTCCGACAACGCTCAGCGAGCGGCCCTTGCGCGATCGGCCGTGCGCGTCGTTCGGATCGAAGCTGAGGGGCGTCCAGACATCCACGCGGGCGCCCGGCGGGAAGTCGAACTCCTGCGGCATCACGCCGACGACGGTGTAGGGCTGCGCGTCGAGCTGAATCATGCGCCCGATCACGCCGGGCGATCCGCCGAAGTGACGCTGCCAGAACGCGCGGCTCAGGACGGCGACGCGATCGCTGCCGGGGCGCCCCTCGTTCTCGACGAAGGTCCGGCCGAGCATCGCGTTCGCACCGACGAGCGCGAAGAGATTCGGCGTCGCGCGCACGCTCGGCACGTTGAGCGGCGCATCGGCGCCGGCGAACGCGTAGCGCAGCTGCTTGAACGCGGCGAGCGCCGGAATCGCGCGCGACTGCGCCTGCCAGTCGACGAAGGTGAGCGGCGCCACGAGATCCGGATTGCCGTCGGGGTTCTGCTCGGTGACGACGACCAGCCGATCCGGATTGCGGTACGGCAGCGGGTTCAGGATCACCGCTTTGATCACGCTGAAGATCGCCGTGTTCAAGCCGATGCCGAGCACGAGCGTCAGCACGGCGACCGCTGTAAACGTCGGCTGCCGCGCCAGCGACCGCACCGCGTACCTCACGTCGTCGAGGAGCGTCATCGCGGCGAGCTTACTCCGGCCGCGGCACGAGCGCGCAGAGGAATTCGAACAGGAGGTTCGCGGCGAGCAGCGACGTGATCTGCCCCGGGCCGTCGAAGGGCGGCGCCACTTCGACGACGTCGCCGCCGACGAGATCGAGGCCCGCGAGGCCGCGCACGAGCTGCTGCGCCTCGTGGCTCGTGAGCCCGCCCACCTCCGGCGTGCCGGTGCCGGGCGCGAACGCCGGATCGACGCCGTCGATGTCGAACGTCATGTACGCGGGACCGGTGACGGTGCGTCGAATGTCGGCGACGACCGCGGGAATCCCACGCGTCTTCACCTGATCGATGTCGACGACGGTGATGCCGTGCTCGCGGTGGAAATCGAAGTCGTCCTCGCCGTACATCGGCCCGCGGATGCCGACCTGGATGAAGCGTCGGCCGTCGATCACGCCTTCTTCGATCGCGCGGCGGAACGGCGTCCCGTGGAAGTACTTGCCGCCGAAGTACTCGTCCCACGTATCGATGTGCGAGTCGAACTGCACGAGCGCGAGCGCGCCGTGGCGCTTCGCGAGCGCGCGCAGCGCCGGCAGCGTGATCGAGTGGTCGCCGCCGACGATGATCGGCCGCGCGCCGGCGCCGGCGATCGCGCCGATGCCCGCCTCGATCGCGTCGTACGCCTTCTCGATGCTCACCGGCGGCGCGTCGATGTCGCCGACGTCGGCGACGTTCAGCCGATCGAACGGCGCGACTTTCTGGAAGTAGCTGTAGGAGCGGATGAGCGACGACTGCGCGCGGATCTCGCGGGGCGCGAGCCGCGCGCCGGGGCGATAGGAGGTGCCGCCGTCGTACGGCACGCCGACGATCGCGACGTCGAGCCCGCGCGGATCGTCCACGTGCGGCAGCCGCATGAAGGTCGCCGGCTGCGCGAAGCGCGGCGACTGGAACGACTGGCGCGGCTGGTGCCCCATCGCCGCGATTCTACGGCGAATGAACCACAGAAACAGAGACACCGAGAAGAGACTCGGAGAAGAGCATGGGAGAGGGGCCTGCGAGATCGCGCGGCGATCGCAGAGATCGCCTGCGTCGCACGCCGCCGCTCCGCGGCGGCGTCGGCCGGCAAAGCCGGCCGACGTGCGACGCGTCGATCTCCGTGTCTCTGTGTCTCAGTGTCTCTGTGGTTACTTGTCCGCCGCGGCTGTTATAGTGCCGCGCCTATGCCACCGCGCGAACGCCTGCACGGCTCTCTCAGCACCGTCGAGTACTTCACCTTCGGCTTCGGCACGATGATCGGCGTCGGCTGGCTCGTCCTCATGGACGACTGGCTCACGCGCGGCGGGCCGGCGGGCGGCATCCTCGGGTATCTGGTCGGCGGCCTGCTCCTTTTTCCGATCGCGCACACCTACGGCCGCCTCGTGCAGCGCATCCAGGATGCGGGCGCCGAGATCGCGTACACCGAAGGCGTGATGCCCGCGTCGGTCAGCTTCGCCGCCGGCTGGACGATGGTGCTCTCCTACGCGATCGTGTGTCCATGGGAAGCGGTCGCGACGGGGAACCTGCTCGCGCGCGTGTTCCCCTCGCTCAACACGTATCAGCTGTACGCGGTCGGCGGCAGCCCGATTTACGCACCGCGCCTCGGCGTCGGGCTGGCGCTCACGGCGCTCGTGACGGCGGTGAACTACCGCGGCATCAAGCCGAGCGGCATCTTCCAGGACGTGATGACGTTCGGCCTGCTCGCCACGTTCGCGATCTTCACGCTGCTCGGCTTCGCGAAGGGATCGAGCGCGAACATGCAGCCGCTCTTCGCGCCGGGACGGAGCGCGCTGCTCGGCGTCTTCCTCGTGCTGCAGATCGTGCCGTACTTCATGACGGGCTTCGAGTCGGTCGCCAAGGGATCGGAGGAAGCGAAGCCGGGCTTCGATCCGCGCAACTTCACGACGGCGATCTACGCGTCGCTCTTCGCCGGCTTCCTCTTCTACGTCATCATCATCGCCGTCGTCACCTACGTGTACCCGTGGCAGGAGATCGTCTCCGGGCACGTGCGCACGGAAGTGGCGTTCGAGCGCGCGTTCGGATCGCACGCGATCGCGCAGCTGATTCTCTTCGGCGCGTTCCTGTCGCTGCTGAAGATCTTCAACGGCAACTTCGTCGCCTCGACGCGCATGCTGTACGCGATCGGACGGCGCGACCTCGTGCACCCGTCGCTCGGCCGCGTGCACGCGGCCTTCGGCACGCCGGTCGTCGCGATCTCGCTGATGGCGGCGTTCACGGCGGCCGCGGCGATGTTCGGCGATGCGATTCTCGTCCCGATCACCGAGGTGGGATCGCTCGCCGTCGGCGTCGGCTGGCTGTCGGCGTGCGCGGCGTACATCGCTCGGCGACAGAGCGGCGAGTCGGCGGCCATGGCGTATCTGGGCGTTGCGGTGAGCGCCGCCATCGTGCTGATGAAGGTGGTCCCGGCCGTGCCCGGCAGCTTCACCGCGGCGGAGTGGACGGCTTTTGTCGCGTGGAGCGCGCTCGGACTGGTCTTCTGGCTCGCGCGTCCACGGCGCAATTCTAATTCGCCAGTGCCTGCTCGATGAAGATTTCCGGCGGCAGCGCGCCGAGGATCTCTATTGTTTCGTTCACGACGGTCTTCGGCACACCCGCGACGCGGTAGCGGCGCGCGAGATCGGGGAACTCGGTCGCTTCCACCGCCGTCGCGGTGATGTGCGGGTTCGCGAACGCCATTTCGTGTGCGAGGCTGACCGCCCGCGGGCAATGCGGTCAGGTCGGCGTCGTGAACACCTGAATCGTGGTCGGTTTAGCGACCGCCGCGACGCGCTCGCGGCTGGCTTCGTCCAGATTCGATCCGCGTCCGCCGACGAGCAGCACCGCCTGCACCAGCGAGATGAACTCGTAGCCCGACGGCGCGCCGAGGAACCGGATGCGGGAGTCGCGCGCGACGCCGGCGGCGTCCTGTCCGATGACCACGATCGCCGGCACGCGATCGATTCCGTAGAGCGCCGCCTTCTCCTGCTCGAGGACGAAGTTCACCTCCTCGATCGCGATCTTGTCCGAGAGCGCCGGCAGCTCGTCGAGGATCTGCCGTGTCTGGAGGCACGTCTCGCAGCCGAGCGTCTGCGTAAAGAAGAGCAGACGCACCGACGACGACATGGCGGAGAACGATTCGCGAAGCTTGTCCTGGTCGGCGGGAGCGAGGAGCGACATTGATTTGATTATGACGGGGCGCAGGGGATCGGGGCTAGGGGCTAGCCGTCACAGCGAGCCCCTTCACTTGAACAGATCGTCGAACGCCTTGCGCGCGCTCGTGCTCGGGCCCGAGGTCGTGTCGCCGGAGGCCGCGGTGGAGGTGCCGGTCTGGCGCTCGATCGTCGTGCGCGGGGAGAACATCGGGCAGAGATTGCGCTCGTCCTTCGGCGCGACGCGCATCGGCAGCTTCGAGCTCTGCGTGCACTCCCACCGCGCGCTCGTGTCGAACGAAACGCACTGGATGCACGCATGGAGATCGACGCCGCACCGCGCGCAGCGGCTGTCGAGCTCCACCGGCAGCGGCAGCTTGTTGCCGCAGCGCGCGCACTTGAAGACCTCGCGCATGCCCATCAGGTTGGGCGTCTTCGGCCCGCGCTCGTCCTGCAGCACGCGCCCGGGCGCGCGCTCCTGCGGCGGACGCGGCGGCTTGGGGCCCTGCGGGCCGCGCGGCCCTTTCGGCTCGTCCTGATACCCGCGTTGACGGTACTTTCGTTCGCTCATATAGATCGGCTAATTCTTAATTTCCTCGCTGCCCGTCACCGGGGCGAGCTCCTTCAGAAAATCAGCCAGATACATTCCCCACACCGCGGGCAGCGAGTGCGTGCCGTGGCCTCGCGTCCGATCGCTCGTGGGAATCAATACGTAGCGCCCGCGCTTCACCCGCGGCATCAGGCGCTCCATGATCCCGAGCTCCGGCGGATTCACCACATCGTCGGCCGAATTGATTGCGAGGAGCGGCGCGGTGATCTGCTCCAGCTTGGGCGACGGATCGTACTCGCGCGACGCGTTGTACTGATACAGCATGTCGTTCGCGTCGGTGGACGCGACGCGCGTCCTGATCTGATCTTCGTACCACTTGTCCGCCGCGTCGCGCGTCGGCGCGGTCTTGTGCCACTGCAGGGGGCTGCTCGTCATCATCATCAGGATGTTGACGGCGGAGACGAGGCCGTCGTGCGGCCCGGTCGCGTACTCACCGCCCTTCCACGCCGGATCGTGCGTGATCGCGTCCATGATCATCGTGCGCATCACGCGATTGCGTCCGGCGATCTGCGTCGGCGCGCTCGCGAGCGGCACGAGGCCGTCGGCGAAGTCGGGATACATCTCGCCCCACACCCAGCAGTGCATCGCGCCCATCGACGTGCCCATGACGAGCCGCAGGTGGTTCACGCCGAGGCCCTCGACGAGCATCGCGTGCTGCGCGCGCACCATGTCGTCGTAGGTGTATTTCGGGAAGCGCGCGTGAAGGCCGTCGCTCGGCTTGCTCGACTGCCCGTGCCCGATGCCGTCCGGCAGGATGATGAAATATTTCGCCGCGTCGAGCAGTTGTCCGGGGCCGAACAGCTCGCCGCCGAAGGTGCGCGAGAGGAAGCCGGCGCCGCTGCCGCCGGTGCCGTGCAGGACCATCACCGCGTTGCGCACCGTGCCCGACGCGTCGCGGCGCGCCGCGCCGAGCGTCCGGTAATGAAGCTTGAGCGAAGGCAGCGTCTCGCCGCTGCCGAAGCGGAAATCGCGCGCGATGAAGTCGCCCTCGGTCGCCGCAGGGAGCGGCGCCTGCGCGCGCGCCGGCGCGGCGAGCCCCGCAATCGTCAGCACCACCGCCGCCGTGAAAAGCTTCATGCGGACGCTCCTCGATTCAGGTCTAATATCTCACATGACCAGAGCCCTCCGGCGCTTTCCGTACGCCGTTTTTCTCGTCGTTCTGACGCTTGCCGCCGCCACGCGCGCGCAGTCGCCGCGGCCGATGGGGATCGTCGATCTGCTCGCCGTCCCGCGCCTGTCGGATCCCCAGCTGTCGCCCGACGGCCGCGACGTGCTCTACCTCCGCGGCGACGCCGACTGGAAGGCCGACAAGCGCGTCTCGCACATCTGGCGCGCGCGCGTCGGCGGCGGCGAGCCGGTGCAGCTGACGAGCGGCGCCGACGGCGAAAACGCCCCGCGCTGGTCGCCCGACGGCAAGACGATCGCCTTCACCGCCAAGCGCGGCGACAACGACGGCGCGCAGATCTACCTGCTGCCGGTCGACGGCGGCGAGGCGCGCGAGCTGACGTCGCACGCGACGGCTGCCTCCGACATCACGTGGACGCCCGACGGCGCCGCGATCTACTTCAAGGCCCCCGAACCGAAGACGGCCGACGAAAAGGCGCGCGATCGCCTCAAAGACGACGTCTATGCGTACGACGAGAACTACAAGCAGACGCACGTCTGGAAGGTGACCGTCGCGTCGAAGAGCGAAACGCGGATCACCGACGGCGACTTCTCCGTGACCGATTACGACCTCTCCGACGACGGACGAAAGATCGCGTACCTGCGCGCGCCGACGCCGCTCCTCGGCTCGGGCGATCAGAGCGAAGTGTGGGCGGCGAACGCGGACGGCTCGAGCGCGGTGCAGCTGACGAAGAACGGCGTCCAGGAAGGCAACGCCGCCATCTCGCCCGACGGCTCCCAGGTGCTCTTCATCTCGCAGGCGAACGCGAAGTTCGACACCTACTACAACGGCCGGCTGTTCGTCGTCCCGGCCGCCGGCGGCGCCGCTCGCGCGCTCGTCGGCGAGCGCGAGCCGCTCGACGTCGACCGCGCCGTCTGGTCGAAGGACGGACGATCGATCTACATGCTCGTCAATCTCGGCGCGCACGAGGAGGTGTTCATCGTGCCGGCGGCCGGCGGCGCGCCGCGCCAGCTGACCGACGGCAAGCACAGCCTCGGATCGCTGTCGCGATCGGGCGACCGTCTCGCGCTGACGATCGGCGACTCGAAGAGCGGCGGCGAGGTCTGGACGATGGCGGCGGGCGATGCCGCGCCGATGCAGGTCACTCACGTCTTCGACTACCTGTCGCGCGACTTCAAGCTCGGCGCGCAAGAGCTCGTTCAATGGAAGGGCGCCGACGGCGCAACGGTCGAAGGCATCGTCACCTATCCGGTCGACTACCAGCGCGGGCAGACGTATCCGCTCGCCGTGATGACGCACGGCGGCCCGCAGGCGGCCGACAAATACAGCATCGGATCGACGACCTACGAGATCCAGGTGCTGGCGGGCAAGGGCTACGTGAGCCTCCAGCCGAACTATCGCGGCAGCACGGGCTACGGCGACGCGTTCCTGCGCGACATGGTCGGCCACTATTTCCAGAACGCGCACCTCGACGTCATGACGGGCGTCGACGAGCTGGTGCGCCGCGGCATCGCCGATCCCAATCGCATGGTGAAGATGGGATGGAGCGGCGGCGGCCACATGACGAACAAGATCATCACCTTCACCGATCGCTTCAAGGCGGCGGCGTCGGGCGCCGGCGCGGCGCAGTGGGTCTCGATGTACGCGCAGAGCGACATCCGCGCGTTCCGCACGCCCTGGTTCGGCGGCACGCCGTGGCAGGCGAACGCGCCGATCGACGTCTACTGGAACAACTCCCCGCTCAAGGACGTCGCGAAGGTGAAGACGCCGACGATCTTCTTCGTCGGCGAGCGCGATCCGCGCGTGCCGATGCCGCAGTCGATCGAGATGCACCGCGCGCTGAAATCGAACGGCGTCCCGACGCATCTCTACGTCGCGCCGCGCGAGCCGCACGGCTGGGGCGAGCTGCGCCATCAGCTGTTCAAGGTGAACGCCGAACTCGAGTGGTTCGAGAAATACGCCACCAAGCATCCGTACACGTGGGAGAAGGCGCCGGGCGAAGAGAAAAAGGACGTGAAGCCGACGACCGATCAGGATCGATAAGACGATTGTGGGTCAGGCGGGCCGGGCAAATCGGGCAAGTCGGGCAGGTCGAGCGGGTCACGCGGATCTTCCGGGTCAGAAGATCGCACGTTGGCTCGCGCTGGCGATCGTCCTCTGCGCGCTCTGCGACCTGCCCGGCCTGCCTGGCCTGCCTGGCCTGCCCGGCCTACCCGGCCTGCCCGACCTGCCCGGCCTGCCCGGCCTGCCCGGCCCACCAGGCCTTCTTCGGGCGCAGGCCAGGCGGCCGCTGACGCCGCTGACGCTCGTCGAGCTCGCGCAGCTCTCACGGCTCTTCGGGCCGCAGCTTTCGCCCGACGGCAGAACCGTCGCCTACTTCGCGTCGATCACCGACTGGAAAGCCAATCGCCTCGTCGTCCACTTGTGGCGGAAGGCGGTCGGCGGCGGCGCGCTGCAGCAGCTCACGTTCACCGACGGCGGCGATCAGCCGGTCGTCCGCTGGTCGCCCGACGGCAAGACGCTGCTCTTCGCGCGCGACGGCCAGTTCATGCTGATGCCGGCCGACGGCGGCGAGCCGCGCGCGCTCACCAAACATGCCACCTCCGTCAGCGCGCCGACGTGGTCGCCCGACGGCACGACGGTGTATTTCGTCGCCGCCGACCCGCGCACGAGCGAGGAACGCGAGCGCGACCGCGTGCGCGACGATGTGTACGCGTTCGACGAGAATTTCAAGCAGCGGCACCTGTGGAAGATCGCCGTCGCGTCGGGCGCGGAGACGCAGATTACGAGCGGCAATCTCTCGGTGCTCGAGTACCGGCTTTCGGCCGACGGCGGGAGGATCGCGATGGCGCGCGCGCCGTCGCCGCTCGCGGCCGACAACGGCCGCAGCGAAGTGTGGCTGATGGACGCGAGCGGCGAGCACGCCCGCGCGCTGACGAGCAACAGCGCCTCCGAGCAGAACATCGAGCTGTCGCCCGACGGCTCGCAGCTGCTCTTCATCACCGACGCGAACGAGCAGCTCGAGCCCTACTACCAGGATTCGCTGTTCGTGGTGCCGGCCTCGGGCGGCACGCCGCGCGCGGTGCTGCCCGATTTCCGCTACGCGATCGACGGCGCGACGTGGGCGCCAGACGGGCGATCGATCGTCGCCGCCGTGAACATGGGCGTCCACAGCGAGTTCTTCGAGATCGATCCGCGATCGGGGCGCACGCGGCAGCTCACCGACGGCCGGCATTTCATTCCGCCGACGTGGTCGCTCGTCGCGAGCGCGCGCGCGCTCGTGTTCCAGCTCGACGAGCCGACGCGCTTCGGCGACGTGTGGACGCTGCCGATCGGCAGCGGCAAGGCGGCGGCGTCGCGCGTCACGGGCCTGTTCGATGCGCTGGACAGGGACGTCGCGCTGCCGCGGCAGGAAAAGATCGAGTGGAAGGGCGCAGACGGCGCCGCGGTCGAGGGCGTGCTGTTCTATCCGGTGGACTACCAGGCCGGACGGCGCTATCCGCTCGTCGTGCAGATGCACGGCGGCCCGATGGAGTCGGACAAGTTCGGCGCAGGCCCCGGCCTCGTGCTGAATTATTTTCCGGTGCTCACCGCCAGGGGCTATGCCGTCCTGCGGCCGAACTATCGCGGCAGCGCCGGCTACGGCAACGCCTTCTTCCGCGACGTCGTCAACGGCTACTTCCACAACATGGCGACCGACGTGCTCGCCGGCATCGATCGCGTCGTCGAGATGGGCGTGGCGGATCCGGACCGGCTCGTCGCGATGGGGTTCAGCGCGGGCGGCACGCTGGCGACCAAGCTCGTGTCGACGACCGATCGCTTCAAGGCGGCGTCGGCCGGCGCGGGCGTCGCCGACTGGGCGTCGCTCTGGGCGCAGACCGACAGCACGGTCTTCCGCCGCACGTGGTTCACCGGCACGCCGTGGCAGGCCGGCGCGTCGATCGATCAGTTCTGGTCGAACTCGCCGGTGAAGGACGCGTGGAAGGTGAAGACGCCGACCTTGCTCTTCGCGGGCGAGAACGATCCGCGCGTGCCGATGGCGCAGGCGATCGAGATGTACCGCGCGCTCAAGAGCCAGAACGTGCCGACGCGGCTCTACGTCGCGCCGCGCGAGGGCCACATGTGGGGCGACATGCGCCACCAACTCTTCAAGGCGAACGCCGAGCTCGAGTGGTTCGAGACCTACACGACGGGCCGCGCGTATGTCTGGGAGAAGGCGCCCGATTGACAGCAACGTGAAAACCTTCACAAAATAGAAAGCCGCGAACGCGGAATCGGAATCGCTGTAAGCTCGAAAGGTTCTCGACCGGCAGCGCGCTCCCACGTCGACTTCCTGTTCGACATGACGCGCTTCCGTCTCGTCCCGTATCGAGATGTCGCAGATCTTTCACCGCAGCGCCAACACGATTGCTCGGGTCAGCATCTTCGGCGCGGTTTTCTTCGTCGCCGCGCTCGGCTGGCTCTTCGACGCCGTGAACCGATCGCCGTGGGTCACCGAGGCGAGCGTCGCGCGCGAGCAGCCGATTCAGTTCAGCCACGAGCGCCACGTCGCCGGCAACGGCATCGACTGCCGCTACTGCCACACGTCGGTGGAGGAGTCGTCGTTCGCGGGCATTCCGCCGACCAAGACGTGCATGAACTGCCACTCGCAGATCTTCGCCAGCAGCCCGTTCCTCGAGCCGGTGCGCGAGAGCTTTCGCAGCGGCCGATCGATCCAGTGGACCCGCGTCCACGACCTGCCCGACTTCGTCTACTTCAACCACAGCATCCATGTGGCCAAGGGCGTCGGCTGCACGACGTGCCACGGCCAGGTCGATCGCATGCCGCTGATGATGCAGGACAAGTCGCTGCAGATGGAGTGGTGCCTCGACTGCCACCGCAACCCCGAGCGCTACGTGCGCCCGCGCGAGGCGGTCTTCCGGGTCGATTACGCGCCGCCGTCGACGCGCGACCAGCTCGAGCTCGGGAAGCGCCTCGTCGCGGAGTACCAAATTCAGAAGCTCACGAGCTGCTCGACGTGCCATCGATGAGAGAAGAACACCGTAGGGATTGGGGATTGGGGATTGGGGATTGCTCCGGAGAGGCCGACGATCCGGTCCAATCCCCAACCCCTAATCCCCAGTCCCCTCAGCGAAGCCGCTTCTGGAGAACGCTGGACGAAAAACTCGGTGATCCGGCGTTCCAGCAGCATCTCTCCAACGAGTTCCCGAGCCTGCTTCCCACAATGGAGCAGATCGCCGATCCGGTGGCGCGGCGCACGTTCCTCAAGCTGATGGGCGCATCCCTCGCGCTCGCGGGCGTCTCCGCGTGCACGCGGCAGCCGGCCGAGCGCATCGTGCCGTACGTGCGGCAGCCCGAGGAGCTGGTGCCGGGGCGGCCGCTCTTCTACGCGACCGCGATGGCGATTGGCGGCGTCGCGACCGGGCTGCTCGTCGAGAGCCACGAAGGCCGGCCGACCAAAGTCGAAGGCAATCCGGAGCACCCGAGCAGTCTGGGCGCGAGCGACATCTACGCGCAGGCGGCGGTTCTCGGCCTCTACGATCCCGATCGCTCGCAGACGCTGACGAACCTCGGCGAGATTCGTCCGTGGTCGGCGTTTCTCGGCGCGATCAGCGCTGCGCTCACCGCGCAGCGTCCGCTGAAGGGCGCCGGCATCCGCATCCTCACCGAATCGGTGAGCTCGCCGACGCTCGCCTCGCAGATCCGCGACGTCCTTCAGCGCTTCCCGTCGGCGAAGTGGCACCAGTGGGATCCCGCGAGCCGCGACGCGGCGCGCGCCGGATCGAAGCTCGCGTTCGGCGAATTCGTCGACGCGCAGTACCGGTTCGAGAACGCCGACGTGATCCTCTCGCTCGACGCCGATTTTCTCGGCTGCGGACCCGGATCGCTGCGTTACGCGCGCGACTTCGCCGCACGCCGGCGTCCGGAGCAGGCCGACCGGATGAACCGCCTGTACGCGATCGAGTCGATGCCCACATCGACCGGCGCGCGCGCGGATCACCGGCTGCCGATGCGGCCGAGCCGGATCGAGAGCGCCGCTCGGCAGATCGCCGCGGCGCTCGGAGGGTCAGGTAGGCCAGGCGGGTCAGGTGGGTCAGGTAGGTCGGGTGGGTCGGGTGAGCCGGCGGAGTTCGCAGAGGCGGAGTCGAAGTTCCTCGACGCGGTCGCAAAGGATCTCCAGGCGCACCGCGGCCGGTCGCTCGTGATCGCAGGCGACGGACAGCCGCCGGCGGTCCACGCGCTGGCGCACGCGATGAACCAGACGCTCGGCAACGTCGGACGCACGCTCGTCTACACACAGACGGCCGAGGCCGAGCCGGTCGATCAGATGGCGTCGCTGCGCGATCTCGTCGCCGATCTCAACAGCGGCAAGGTCGATCTGCTGGTGATCATCGGCGGCAATCCGGTCTACACCGCGCCCGCGGATCTGAAGTTCGCCGACGCGCTCGGCAAGGCGCAGCTGCGCGCGCACCTCGCGATGCACGACGATGAGACGTCGGCGCTGTCTCATTGGCACGTGCCGGAAGCGCACTTCCTCGAAACATGGAGCGACGCGCGCGGCCACGACGGCACGGTCTCGATCGTGCAGCCGCTCATCGCGCCGCTCTACGGCGGCAAGTCGGCGCACGAAGTGCTCGCGGCGATGAGCGACCGGCCGGAACGCAGCGCGCACGATCTGATCCGCGAGTTCTGGAAAGTCGAGAAGGACGACAGGGCGTGGCGCAGGTGGCTGCACGACGGCGTCGTACCGAATACGGCATTCGCGCCGAAGATCGTGACGGCGGCAATCCGCAATCCGCAATCCGCAATCCCCAATCAATCCGCAATCCGCAACCCGCAATCCGCAATCTCGCCGACGGGAGCCGTCGAGGTCTCGTTCCGCAACGATCCCTCGGTGCTCGACGGCCGCTTCGCGAACAACGGCTGGCTGCAGGAGCTGCCGAAGCCCATCACGAAGCTGACGTGGGACAACGCGGTCCTCGTGAGCCCCGCGACCGCGGCGACGCTGCGCGCCGCCGGCGGGCCGGCGTTCCAGGGCGGCGAGCACGGCCAGATTCTCGCCGACGTCGTCGAGCTGACCGCCGCCGGCCGGACGATTCGCGGCGCGCTGTTCACGGTCGTCGGTCATCCAGATGACTGCGCGACGGTGCATCTCGGCTACGGGCGCACGCGCGGCGGCGCGCTCGCGCTCGGCGCCGGCTTCGACGCGAACGCGATCCGCACCGCGGACGCGCCGTCGTTCGCCGGCGGCGCCGCCATGAAGCTCACGGGTGATACGTTCTCGCTCGCGTGCACGCAGTATCACCACCTGACGGAAGGCCGCGGGATGGTGCGCTCGCTCACGCGCGACGAGTTCGTGCGCGACCCGAAGGCCGTTCACGAGGGCGACGAGACGCCGCCGCGGACGATCACGCTGTACCCCGACTACCCGTACCAGGGCTACAAGTGGGGCATGTCGATCGACATCAACGCCTGCATCGGCTGCAACGCGTGCGTCGTCGGCTGCCAGTCGGAAAACAACATCCCGGTCGTCGGCAAGAAGGAAGTGCTGAGCGGCCGCGAGATGCACTGGATTCGCATCGACACGTACTATCGCGGGCTCGCGGCGAATCCGGAGACCTACTTCCAGCCGGTGCCGTGCATGCAGTGCGAGAACGCGCCGTGCGAGGTCGTCTGCCCGGTGGGCGCCACGTCGCACAGCCACGAAGGGCTGAACGACATGGTGTACAACCGCTGCGTCGGCACGCGCTACTGCTCGGACAACTGCCCGTACAAAGTCCGCCGCTTCAACTTCTTCCTCTACCAGGACTGGAACACGCCGAGTCTGAAGCTCGGACGCAATCCCGACGTCAGCGTCCGCAGCCGCGGCGTGATGGAGAAGTGCACCTACTGCGTGCAGCGGATCAACGAAGCGAAGATCGACTCGGAGCGCGAGAGCCGCCCGATCGCCGACGGCGAAATCCGGACGGCGTGTCAGCAGGCGTGTCCAGCGGACGCGATCGTCTTCGGCAACCTGAACGATCCGAACAGCCGCGTCGCGAAGCTGCAGGCCGAGGAGCGCAACTACGCGCTGCTCGGCGAGCTCAACACGCGGCCGCGGACGACGTATCTCGCGGCGGTGCGGAATGTGAATCCGGAGCTGGGCGAATAAGTGGCCGAGAGCCTCCAGCCGGTCGAGGATCCGAACCGCGCCTACGTCGGCGCCGGGACGCCGCCGGTGATCGCGCCGGGGCACACCTTCGGCACGGTCACCGACAAGATCAGCGCGATCGTCCTCACACGGCGGACGCCGCTCGGCTGGTACGCCGGCTTCCTGCTGGCGGGATCGTTCGCGTTCCTCCTGCTCGTCTCGCTCACCTATCTGGTGACGAAGGGCATCGGCATCTGGGGCAACAACATTCCCGTCGGCTGGGCGTTCGACATCACGAACTTCGTCTGGTGGATCGGCATCGGCCACGCCGGCACGCTGATCTCCGCGATCCTGCTGCTGCTGAAGCAGACGTGGCGCACCTCGATCAACCGCTTCGCGGAGGCGATGACGCTCTTCGCCGTCGCGTGCGCCGGCATCTTCCCGCTCTTCCACACGGGACGGCCGTGGCTCGCCTACTGGCTGTTTCCGTATCCGAACTCGATGAGCCTCTGGCCGCAGTTCAGAAGCCCGCTCATCTGGGACGTGTTCGCGGTCTCGACGTACGCGACGGTGTCGGCGCTGTTCTGGTACGTCGGGCTGATTCCGGATCTGGCGACGCTGCGCGATCGCTCGCAGTCGCGCGCCGGCCGCGTGATCTACGGGATGCTCGCGATGGGCTGGCGCGGGTCGGCGCGCCACTGGCACCGCTACGACACGGCGTACCTGCTGCTGGCGGGCCTCGCGACGCCGCTCGTCGTCTCGGTGCACACGGTCGTCAGCTTCGACTTCGCGATCGGCATCGTGCCCGGCTGGCACACGACGATCTTCCCGCCGTACTTCGTCGCGGGCGCGATCTACTCGGGCTTCGCGATGGTCCTCACGCTCGCGATCCCGATTCGCGCCGTCTACAACCTCGAGGACTTCATCACGATGCGCCATCTGCAGAACATGGCGAAGGTGATGCTGGTGACGGGGCTCATCGTCGCGTACGGCTACGGGACCGAGGCGTTCATCTCGTGGTACAGCGGCGACAAGTACGAGGGGTTCGTGCCGATGAACCGGATCTTCGGGCCGTACGCCTTCTACTACTGGCTGCTGATCACCTGCAACGTGATCATCCCGCAGGCGCTGTGGTTCAAACGCGTGCGGACGAGCGTCCCGGTGCTCTTCGTCATCTCGCTCATCGTGAACGTCGGCATGTGGCTCGAGCGCTTCGTCATCATCGTGCTGAGCCTGAGCCGCGACTTCCTCACCTCGTCGTGGGGGCGCTTCGCGCCGACCTTCTGGGACTGGTCGACGCTGTTCGGCACGGTCGGTCTGTTCGTCTCGCTGCTGTTCCTGTTCCTGCGCTTCCTGCCGATGATCTCGATCTTCGAGATCCGGACGCTCCTGCCGGAGGCGAAGGTGAGCGACGAATGAAGACGCCGCCGACCGTCTACGGGTTGATGGCGGAGTTCGACGATCCGGCGTCGGTCGTCGCCGCCGCCGAGCGCGCGCACCGCGAAGGGTATCGGTGCCTGGATGCCTACTCGCCGTTCCCGATCGAGGAGCTGACCGAGGCGATGGGCGGCGAGCACACGCGGCTGCCGCTCATCGTGCTCATCGGCGGCATCGTCGGCTGCGTCGGCGGGTACGCGCTGGAGTACTGGACGCAGGTCGTCGCGTATCCGCTGAACATCGGCGGCAAACCGTTCCACAGCTGGCCGGCGTTCATCCCGGTGACCTTCGAGTGCACGATTCTCGTCGCGGCGCTGTCGGCGGTCCTCGGCATGCTGGCGTTGAACGGCCTGCCGCAGCCCTACCATCCGGTGTTCAACGTGCCGCGCTTCGCGCTCGCGAGCCGCAACCGGTTCTTCCTCTGTGTGGAGGCGCGGGACCCGTTGTTCGACCTGGAGCGTACGCGGCGGTTTCTGGAAACGTTGAGCCCGCGCGAGGTGAGTACCGTGGCGGACTAGTGACCCGCGCTGTCAAGGACACGGAGGCTGGCTCACGGCGTATCCACGAAGGGCACAGAGGAAAAGCCACAGAGCACAGAGGCACAGAGCACAGAGGCACAGAGGCAGAGGCACAGAGGCACAGAGGCACAGAGGCACAGAGGACGTGACGTGAGCTGGGATCGACAAGAGTTTCGCCGCTGCGATCGTGGTCGTGAGATCTGGTTCTCCGTCTTACGGACCGCGCTTCCCTCTCTGCGCTCCTTTGTGTCCTCCTCTGTGTTTTCCTCTGTGCCCTTCGTGGATACGCGTAAGGCAGCCTTTGTGTCCTTGACAGCGGCGGCGCTGCTGTTTACAGGCGCCGCTTGTCGCCAAGATATGCACGATCAGCCTAAGTACATTCCGCTGCGCGAATCGACGTTCTTCTCGGACTCGCGATCGGCGCGGCCGATCGTCGAGGGGACCGTCGCGCGCGGGCATCTGCGCGACGACGAGCTGACCTATACGGGCAAGATGGACGGCAAGGACGCGGCGGTTTTTCCGATGGCGATCGACGCGCGCGTGATGGCGCGCGGGCGCGAGCGGTTCGACATCTACTGCTCGCCGTGCCACGGCCGCACCGGGCAGGGCGACGGGATGGTCGTGCTGCGCGGCTACCGGCATCCGCCGTCGTTCCATCAGGACCGCCTGCGCGACGCGCCCGTCGGCCATTTCTTCGACGTCATCACGAACGGTTTCGGCGCGATGCCGGACTACGCGACGCAGATTCGCGCCGAGGATCGCTGGGCGATCATCGCGTACCTCCGCGCGCTGCAGCTGAGCGAGCACGCGACGCCGGCCGACGTGCCCGCGTCGGAACGGGACCGGATCCGGTGACGCCCCTCACGCAGACCGCCGACGTCGCGATCCCGGAGCTGAAGCCGCTGCAGCAGCGCCTGCTCGTCGCCGGCGCCGCCGGCGGCGTGCTGTCGCTCGTCGGCGCGCTCCTCGACACCACGCAGTTCCTGCAGTCGTATCTGATGGCGTACATGTTCTGGCTCGGCGTGACGCTGGGCTGCCTCGCGCTCGGCATGATCCATCAGCTCTCGGGCGGCGCGTGGGGCGTGCTGATCCGGCGGCCGATCGGCGCCGCCTCGCGCGCGCTGCCGCTGCTGACGCTGCTCTTCCTGCCGATCGCGCTCGGCCTGTCGCGCATCTATCCGTGGATGAACGCGGATCTCGTGGCGCACGACGAGGTGCTGCAGCACAAGCACGTCTATCTGAACGCGCCCTTCTTCCTCGCGCGCGCGGCGATCTACTTCATCGTCTGGAACGTGATCTCGTTCTTCCTCAACGCGTGGTCGCTCGAGCAGGACCGCACGGGCGACTTCCGCTTCGCGCGGCGCATGCAGCTCCTGAGCGGCGGCGGCCTCGTCGCCTACGGCGTGACGATCACCTTCGCGTCGTTCGACTGGATGATGTCGCTCGAGCCGCACTGGTTCTCCACGATCTACGGCGTGATCATCATGGGCGGCCAGGGGTTGTCGGCGCTCGCCTTCCTGACGATCGCGCTCGTGTGGCTCAGCCGCCGCGCGCCGCTCGATCGAATCGTCGTTCCCGCGCACTTCCACGATCTCGGCAACCTGATGCTCGCGTTCGTGATGTTGTGGGCGTACTTCTCGTTCTCGCAGTACCTGATCATCTGGTCCGGAAATCTCCCCGCGGAAATCGCCTGGTATCTGCACCGCATGGAGACCGGCTGGCGGCCGGTCGCCGTCGCGCTGATGCTCTTCCACTTCGCCGCGCCGTTCGTCGTCCTGCTGTCGCGGACGGTGAAGCGGCAGCCGGAGCTGCTCGTGAAAGTGGCGGCGGCGGTGCTCGTCGTTCGCATCGTCGACTTGTGGTGGCTGATCGGCCCGGAGTTCCACACCGGCGGGATCGCCATCAGCTGGATGGACGTCGTGCTGCCGGTGACGATCGGCGCGCTGTGGCTCGCGGTGTTCGTCTCCCAGCTGCGCGGCCGCGCGATTCTGCCGATCCACGATCCGGAGTTCGACGAGGCGCTCGGGCGCATCATCGAGCGCGGCGCGCCGCCGAGGACGGCGCACTAGCCATGGCGGAGCTCCACCAGCCGCACGCCGCGCACGCGGGCGCCGAGGCGACGACGAATCCGGACGTCCATCACGAGCACAGCGACGTCAACATCCGCGGCATCCTCGCCTTCGGCGTCGCGCTGATCGTCGTCGGCGTGTTCATCCACTTCGCCGTCTGGGTGCTGTTCAAGTACTTCGACAGCCGCGAGGCGCGGCAGACGCCGGCACAGTATCCGCTCGCGGCGACGCAGGCCAGCCGCGTGCCGCCCGAGCCGCGGCTGCAGACCAACCCGCGCCAGGATCTCGCCGACATGCGCGCGCGCGAGGACGAGACGCTCGGCACCTACGGGTGGGTGGACAAGAACGCGGGCGTCGTCCGCATTCCGATCGACGAAGCGATCAAGAAAACGCTCGAGAGAGGTTTGCCGGCCCGACAGGCGCAAAAGCCATGACGCGCACTCTCTTTCTTTCCTCTGTGTCCTTTGCTCTTTCCTTTGTGTCCTTGTCGCCGAGCGCCGGCGCGCAGATGACGAGCGCGCCAGCGCAATCGGGTTTCAAGCGCGAGGCCGGCGCCCCGTCCTCGAGCGTGCCGCGCGCACTGCGAGAGATCGGGTTCGATCAAAGAATCGGCGAGTCCATTCCGCTCGATCTCGTCTTCCGCGACGAGCGTGGCGCGTCGGTGCGGCTCGCCGATTATTTCGGCCGACGGCCCGTCGTGCTCGTCTTCGCGTACTACAGCTGCCCGATGCTCTGCACGCTCGTGGTCAGCGGCCTGACGAGCGCGCTGGATGTGCTCTCGCTGCAGCCCGGCAGCGATTTCGAGATCGTCACCGTCAGCTTCAATCCGGCGGATACGCCCGCGAGCGCCGCGGAGAAGAAGGCGAGCTACCTGGAGCGCTACAAGAAAACCGGCGCCGCCGGCGCGTGGCACTTTCTGACGGGCGATCCGCCGTCGATCGAGCGGCTGACGAAGGCCGCCGGCTTCCGCTACGCGTGGGACGCCGAGACGAAGCAGTTCGCGCACCCGAGCGGCGTCATCGTGCTCACGCCGGACGGCCGCCTGGCGCGGTACCTCTTCGGCATCGAGTACGGGCCGCGCGATCTTCGCTACGCGATCGTCGAGGCGTCGGAAGGCCGCGTCGGCAACGCCGCCGACGCGCTGCTGCTCTACTGCTATCACTACGATCCGATGACGGGCCGCTACGGCTTCGTCGTGATGCGCGCGCTGCGCCTCGCCGGCGGCGCCACCGTGCCCGCGCTCTGCGCCTTCATCGTCGTCATGGTGCGGCGCGAGCGCACGAACCGCTGATGTGGACCGGGACGCCTCTCTTTCCTGAAGCCGCGTCGACGATGGCGCCGCGCGTGGACGCGCTGTACTTCTTCCTGCTCGCCATCGCCGCCTTCTTCTCGCTGCTGATCGCCGGCCTGATTGTCTACTACGCCGTCCGGTTCCACCGCCGCTCGCCCGATCAAGTGGGCGGGCAGATTCACGGCGGCATGGCCCTCGAGATCGGATGGACCGTGATCCCGTTCCTGATCACGATGGTCATCTTCGTGTGGGGCGCGTCGGTCTACTACGCGATGGCTCGGCCGCCGGACGAAACGCTGAACATCTACGTCGTCGGCAAGCAGTGGATGTGGAAGTTCCAGCATCTCGACGGCCAGCGCGAGATCAACGAGCTGCACGTGCCGGTCGGCCGCGCGGTGAAGCTGATCACGACCTCCGAGGACGTGATTCACGACTTCTTCGTCCCCGCGTTCCGCATCAAGGCGGACGTCGTCCCGGGGCGCTACGTGAGCATCTGGTTCCATGCGACGAAGCCGGGCCGCTATCGTCTGTTCTGCGCCGAATACTGCGGCACGAGGCACTCCGGGATGATCGGCGAGGTGGTCGCGATGGATCCGAGCGAGTACCAGGCGTGGCTGAGCGGAGGAACGGAAGAAGGCTCGCTCGCGTCGGCCGGCGCGAAGCTGTTCCAGGATCTCGCGTGCAACACATGCCATCGACCCGACGCGCAAGGGCGCGGGCCGGTCCTCGACGGCCTCTTCGGCAAGACGGTGCAGCTGCAGAGCGGCGCGACGGTTACGGTGGATGAAGCCTATATCCGCGAGTCGATCCTGCACCCGACGGCGCAGGTCGCGTCGGGCTTCCAGCCGATCATGCCGACCTTTCAGGGAATCGTGAGCGAGGAGCAGCTGCTCGAGCTCGTGGAGTACGTGAAATCGCTGAAGGCGCCGGCGCAGGGACAGGGACAAACACGATAGCCATGGCCACCAGCACGGTTCTCATTCCGCCGCGGCATTATCTGAACGACGGCTACGGCATCGCGTCGTGGCTGCTGACGCGCGACCACAAACGGATTGCGCTGCTCTATCTCGCGAGCGTCACGCTCTTCTTCTTCGTCGGCGGCGCGATGGCGGTGCTGATTCGCCTCGACCTCGCCACGCCCGCCGGCGATCTCGTCACCGACGAAACCTACAACAAGCTCTTCACGATGCACGGCGTGATGATGGTGTTCTTCTTCCTCATCCCCGCCATCCCGTCGGTGCTCGGCAACTTCCTCGTCCCGATCATGATCGGCGCCAAGGATCTGGCGTTCCCGAAGCTGAATCTCTTCAGCTGGTACATCTACGTCGTCGGCGGGCTGTTCACGCTGTACGCGCTCGTCACCGGCGGCGTCGACACCGGGTGGACGTTCTACACGCCGTTCAGCACCGTGTCCTCGACGACCAACGTGGTCCCGACGGCGCTCGGGATCTTCATCACCGGCTTCTCGTCGATCCTCACCGGGCTGAACTTCATCGTGACCATCCACCGCATGCGCGCGCCCGGAATGACGTGGTTCCGCATGCCGCTCTTCCTCTGGTCCACCTATGCGACGAGCCTGATCGCCGTCCTCGGCACGCCGGTGATCGCGATCACGGTGCTGCTCGTCGCGGCGGAGCGCCTGTTCCACTTCGGCTTCTTCGATCCGCGGCTCGGCGGCGATCCGGTGCTCTTCCAGCATCTGTTCTGGTTCTACTCGCATCCGGCGGTCTACATCATGGTCCTGCCGGCGATGGGCGTCGTCAGCGAGCTCGTCGCCGCCGGCTGCCGCAAGCCGGTGTTCGGCTACTCGTTCGTCGCGTTTGCGAGCCTCGCGATCGCCGTGCTCGGCTTCCTCGTCTGGGGCCACCACATGTTCGTGGCGGGCGAGTCGGTCTACTCGGCGCTGATCTTCTCGATCCTCAGCTTCCTCGTCGCGATTCCTTCCGCGGTGAAGGTCTTCAACTGGACGGCGACGATGTACAAGGGCGCGGTGTCGTGGGAGACGCCGATGCTCTACGCGTACGGCTTCATCGGCCTCTTCACGATCGGCGGGCTGACGGGTCTCTTCCTCGCGGCGGTCGGCCTCGACGTGCACGTGACCGACACCTACTTCATCGTCGCGCACTTCCACTACATCATGGTGGGCGGCACGATCATGGGCTATCTCGGCGGCCTGCATTACTGGTGGCCGAAGATCAGCGGCCGGCTGTACAACGAAGGCCTCGCGAAGTTGAGCGCCGGAATCATCTTCGTCGGCTTCAACCTGACGTTCTTCCCGCAGTTCGTGCTCGGGTACCTGGGCATGCCGCGCCGCTACCACGCGTACCCGCCGGACTTCCAGGTGCTCAACGTCCTGTCGTCGGCGGGCGCGTCGATCCTCGGCGTCGGCTATCTCGTGCCGATGGTCTATCTGATGTGGTCGCTGCGCTACGGACGCCTCGCCGGATCGAACCCGTGGGGCGCCGTGGGCCTCGAGTGGACGACGACGTCGCCGCCGCCGACGGAGAATTTCGCGGAGACGCCGATCGTCACGTGGGACGCGTACGACTATCACGCGCCGGTGGAGGGCCATGTCGCCTGAAGCCGCGCATCATCCGCACGTCCCGGGGCTCGCGCACCACTTCGACAGCCTCGAGCAGCAGACCGAAGCAACCACGCTCGGGATGTGGGTGTTCCTCGTCACCGAAGTGCTCTTCTTCGGCGGCCTGTTCATGGTGTACATCGTCTATCGCACGTGGTACCCGGAGGCGTTCGCGGCGGCGAGCCACACGCTCAACATCACGCTCGGCACGATCAACACCGCCGTCCTGATCACGAGCAGCCTGACGATGGCGCTCGCCGTCCACGCCGCGCAGCTCGGCCAGCGCAAGCTGATCATGATCTTCCTGATCGCGACGATGGTGCTCGGCGCCGTGTTCCTCGGCATTAAGGGCGTCGAGTACTACGCGAAGTTCGAGGAGCACCACGTCCCGGGGCCCGGCTTCCGGTTCGAGGAGCCGCAGCTCGCGGCGCACGCGCAGATTTTCTTCTCGCTCTATTTCCTGATGACGGGGCTGCACGCGCTCCATATGATCATCGGCTTCGGCATCATGCTCTTCATGCTCGGGTGGACGTGGAAGGGCACGATCACCGCCGACTACTACAGCCCGATCGAGATCGCCGGCCTCTACTGGCACTTCGTCGACATCGTCTGGATTTTCCTCTTTCCGCTGTTGTATCTCCTCGGCGGGCGCGGACACTGATGGCTGCACACATTCTGCCCAAGCGGGTCTACTACACGATTTTCGCTATCCTGATGTTCTGCACGTACCTCACCGTGCAGATTGCATTCTTCGATCTCGGGCGTCTGAACGCCATCGCCGCGCTCGCGATTGCTGCCTTCAAGGCGACAATTGTCATCCTCTTCTTCATGCACGTGAAGTACAGCACGCGCCTGACGTGGGCGGTCGTCCTCGGCAGCATTTTCTGGTTCGGAATTCTGGTTGCGCTGACCATGGGCGACTACCTGACGCGCTCGTGGAGAATGTTCGGCTGAAAAAGCTGAAAAGGCGGTTGCCGCCGCCGCCGTGTGTCTCGCCGCTTCGCTCGGGTTCGCCGGTTCGGCCTCCGCGCAGGAGCCTGATCAACTGTCATCGCTCGCCACTCTCCAGAGGGCGGGCAAGAAGACAACGGCTGTCGCGCCACAGGCCATCAGACCCGCAGAACGAAGCGATGCTGCAGTGGTTCGAGTTCGAGTCGCCGTCGAGCGCGCTCGGCGGCGTGTACAGCTGCCCGGACGCGACGGTGCTGCCGCACCTGTCGGCGCCGCAGCTGCCGGGATGTAAGTAACCGTAGGCCGGGCAGGTCGGGCGGGCCGGGCAGGTATTGCCTCTGCGTCTTCCGCGGCTTGCCGGACCCGCCCGACTTGCCTGACCCGCCCGACCCGCCAGGCCCACGCTCACCGCCGCATCGCGCGCGGCTCGTCCACGTCCGGCCGCATCGGCTTCAGCAGCACCTTGTCGTAGATCAGCGCCGCCGCGCACGCGCCGGCGATTGGCGCCACCCAGTACAGCCAGTGCCACTGCCAGTGCATCATCTCGAGCGCGGGGCCGAAGGACCGCGCCGGGTTCATCGACGCGCCCGTGACCGGGCCGCCGCACAGGATGTCGAACGCGACGGTGAGCCCGATGCCGAAGCCGCCGATCTTCACGTTGCGCCCGCGCTCGTCGACCGCCGTGCCGAAGATCGACGTCATCAGCAGGAACGTCATGATGAATTCGGCGATGAGCACGGTGCTCGTCGTCGCCCACGCGGCCGGCAGCGGGATCCCGAGGTTCGCCGCGTTCACCGCTTCGACCGGAAAGATCACGCGGCAGAAGCCCGCCGCCGTCGTCGCGCCGAGCAGCTGCGCGACGACGTAGGCGGCGGCGAGCGGCGGAGCGATCCGACCGGTGACGAGAAATCCGGAGGTGACCGCCGGATTGAAGTGCGCGCCCGATTCGCCGCCGAACACGTTGACGGCGATCGAGAGCGCGAGGCCGTGCGCGAGCGCGATGCCGAGCAGCCCCGGCGCCCCGCCGACCGCCGGCGTGTTGCAGAGGATGGCGCCGATGCCCGCGAAGCAGAGATAGAAGGTGCCGAGGAACTCGGCGAGACACGGTCTGAGCGTTTTCATGCGCGTCAGTATAATTTCTGCCGTGCGCCGACTGCGATGTGCTCTCGCGCTCGCCGCGATCGCGGTCGGCGCCGTCGATGCCGCGGCCCAGGCCCTCGTGACGCCGGTCCGGGTCGGACGCCCCGACGCGCCGACGACGCTCACCGTCTGGGCGCAGCAGGACTACTCGCACCTGGCGGCGCGCCCCGCGATCGCGGGCGTCTTCGCGAGCGTCTTCGACGACTGGGCGCGCGCGCATCCCGGCGTGCAGCTTCGCGTCTCCGTGATGCCTGCGCTCGAGCTGCACAAGGCGAAGCTGCAGCTCGCGGCGGCCGCCGGGCGGCTTCCCGACGTCGCCTCGATCGACAGCTTCTGGCTGCCGCTCCTCGCCGCCGACGTGCAGCCGCTGGACGATGACTGGCCGGCGGACGATCGCCGCGACTTCCTGCCGTTCACGATCCAGACGCTCACCGATCCCGCGGGCCGCATCCTCGGCATGTGGCATGAAACCGACTGCCGCGTGCTCTTTTACCGCAAGGATCTCGTCGGCGCGCCGCCGCGCACGTGGGACGAGCTGCTCGACGTGGCCAGCCGCGTCGCGCGCGAGCGCCACATGTCGGGATATCTCTATAACGCCGGGCGGTGGGAGGCGACCGTCTTCGATCACCTCGCGATGTTCTGGGCGCAGGGCGGCGAGCTCGTCGATCGAACCGGGCGGCCAATCTTCGGCGAGGGCGCGAACCGCCGCGCGATGCTGCGGCTGCTGGCGTTCCTCCGCGCGACGATCGATCGCGGCGCGTCGCCGCGGTCGGTCCTCGGGCACAACGACTACCAGCAGCTCACCGGCGCCGCGATCGCCGGCGACGCGGCGATGTTCCTCGGCGGCAACTGGCAGCTGAAGGGTCTGCAGACAGGCCTCTCGCCCGCTGATTTCGCGCGGTGGGACATCTCGCCGATTCCGACCGCGGACGCCGGCACGACGTCGACGGGCACCGGCGGCTGGGTGTGGGTCGTCTTCGCGCGCGATCCCGCGCGCCGGCAGGCGGCGATCGAGTTCATCCGCGACGTCGAGGCGCCCGCGCACGCCGCGCGCATCAGCGAGGCCACCGGCCACCTGCCCGTGCGCCGCAGCGTCTACCGCGATTTCCCGATCTTCAGCCAGGACGTCTGGTATCGCCGCTTCGGCGACATGCTCGCGTCCGGGCACGCGCGGCCGACGGCGCCGATCTATCCCGCGATCTCGCAGCAGCTGCAGCTCGCGATCGGCGCCGTGGTCGCCGGCGAGCGATCGCCGGAGCAGGCGCTCGACGCGGCCTGGTCGGCGGTGCTCGACGAGTACGCGCGCCAGACGATGGCGAAAGCGGCGCCGGCGCGGACCGGCGCGGATCCGATCGCGTGGCTGCCCGCGCTTGCGGCGGCGCTCTTTCCGCTCGGCATCTTCTGGCGCGGCCGCAGAGCGGACGCCGCGCTGATGCCGTGGATCCTTCCGGCGGCGGCGCTCGTGACGATCGTGCTCGTCTATCCGATGCTCGACCTGCTGCGCCTTTCGTTCACCGACGCCACCGTTGCCGGCAGAAGCTACCAGTACACGACGTCATCGTATCGAGCGCTCGTGAGCGATCCGGCGTTCTACGCGATGATTGTCGTGACGGCGATCTTCGTCGCCGGATCGGTCGTGCTGCAGCTGACGATCGGCTTCGCGCTCGCGTGGCTGATCGACGCGGCGCGGCGGCGGCGCGCGCCCGGGACGCTGGCGGCGCGCGTCGCGGTCGTGAGCGCCTGGGTGATTCCCGGCGTCCTCACCGGCGTGTTGTGGAAGATTCTCCTCATCGAGAATCGATCGGGGATCGTGAACTACTACTTGTCGCGCGCCGGGCTCGGGCCGGCGCCGCTCATCTCCTCGCCCGTGCTCGCGCTGCTGTCGGTCGTCGTCGCCAACGTGTGGCGCGGCTGCGCGTTCAGCATGATCCTGCTCTACGCCGGCCTCCAGCGCGTGCCGCGCGAGCTCCACGAGGCGGCCGACCTCGAGGGCGTGTCGGCATGGCAGCGCCTGCGGTGGCTGCTCGTGCCGCAGATCGCGCCGGTGCTGCTGCTGAATCTCGTGCTCATCACGATCGCGTCGTTCAACACCTTCGATCTGATCATCCCGCTCACCGGCGGTGGGCCGGCGCGGCGGACCGAGGTGATCTCGCTCTTCATGTATCGCCTCGGCTTCTACGACCTCGAGGCCGGGCGCTCGGCGGCCGCCGCCGTCGTGATGCTCGCGATCAATCTGCTGCTCGCGTGGATCGCGGGCCGGTTGATCGTGCGCGGCGGGGTGGAGCCGCAGCATGCGTAGGCGCGTCTGGTTCGTCGTGGCGCTGGCTGCTGCGTCGGCCGTGTTCCTGCTGCCGCAGCTCTGGCTGCTGTCGTTGTCGCTCAAGAGCAAGGCGGGCGTGTACGAATATCCGCCGCGGTGGATTCCCGCGAGCGCGACGCTCGCGAACTACGCGTTCGCGCTCACCCGCACGCAGGTGCCGTGGTACCTCTGGAACAGCGCGATCGTCGCGTCGGTCGCCGCCGCGGGCACGATGGCCGTCGCCATTCCGGCGGCGTACACGCTCTCGCGCGAGCGCTTCGCCGGCCGCGGGCCGCTGCTGGCCGCGCTCCTGGCGGTGCAGATGATCTCGCCGGTCGTCCTCCTCGTGCCGATCTACGCCGTCGTCGAGCGGCTTGGGCTGATCGATACGCGCGCCGGGCTGATGCTCGTCTATGCGGCGATGCAGGTGCCGTTCACCGTCTGGGTGCTCAAGAACTTCTTCGACGCGGTGCCGCGATCGATCTTCGAGGCGGCGCGCCTCGACGGCGCGTCGCGCGCGCGCACGTTGTGGACGATCGTCCTGCCGATCGTCGCGCCCGGCCTCGGCGCGAGCGCCGTCTTCAACCTCGCGGCGTACTGGTCGGAGTTCTGCCTCGCGCTCGTGCTGCTCGACTCGCAGGAGCGCTTCACGATGCCGCTCGGCCTCTTCAGCTTCCAGAGCGCGTACGAGACCGACTGGCAGCTGCTCGCGGCGGCGAGCTTCATCGCGCTCGTTCCCGTGATCGCCGCGTTCGTGTTCCTGCAGCGATTCTTCATCGCCGGCCTCACCTCCGGCGCCGTGAAAGGGTAGCCCCCGCCGCATGCTGGACATCCACGTCGTGTCGCACACGCACTGGGATCGCGAGTGGTATCTCACCTACGAGCAGTTCCGGCTGCGGCTCGTCGCGCTCGTCGATCGGCTGCTCGATCTGCTCGACGAGGAGCCGGCCTACAAATACTTTCATCTCGACGGGCAGACGATCGTCCTCGAGGACTACCTGGAGCTCCGGCCGGAGCAGGAGCCGCGGCTGCGCGCGGCGATCGCGTCGGGCCGCATCCTGATCGGTCCGTGGTACGTGATGCCGGACGAGTTTCTCGTCAGCGGCGAGTCGATCGTCCGCAATCTCGTGCGCGGCAACCGGATCTCGCGCGAGTTCGGATCGCCGATGCCGGTCGGCTACCTGCCGGATCTCTTCGGCCACGTCGGCCAGATGCCGCAGATCTGGCGGCAGATCGGCCTCGACAATACGATTCTGTGGCGCGGCTTCGGGGGCCGCGACGCCGAGTACTGGTGGGAGGCGCCTGACGGATCGCGCGTGCTGATGATGCACCTGCCGCCCGAAGGCTACTGCAACGCCACGCGGATCGCTCTCGATCCGGCGGCGGCGATGGCGCGCGCGGCCGAGAAGATCGGCTACGAGCGGGCGCGCACGCGCACCGGCCAGGCGCTGCTGATGAACGGGGTGGATCACGTCGAGCCGCACGCGGCGATTCCGGCGCTCATCGAGCATCTCTCGGCGGAACCCGATCAGCGCGCGCGGCACTCGACGCTGCCGGCCTACGTCGCGGCCGTGCGCGCCGCGGTCGAAGCGGCGAAGCCGGCGCTCGAGTCCGTCGTCGGCGAGCTGCGCGGCGGCACCGACTACGCCAACCTGCTGCCGGGCGTGCTGTCGGCGCGCGTGTATCTCAAGCAGCAGAACGCGGAGGCGCAGTCGCTGCTCGAATCGTATGCCGAACCGCTCGCGGTGTTCGCGTCGATCACGGATCCGACGTATCGATATCCGTCGGGCGAGCTGCGGCACGCGTGGAAGCTGCTGCTGCAGAACCATCCGCACGACAGCATCTGCGGCTGCAGCATCGACGCCGTGCACGAGGAGAACATGACGCGCTTCGCGCGCGCGCGCCAGGTGGCCGCCGCGATCTGCGACGGCGCGATGGACGCGATTGCCGACGCCGTGCCCGCGCCGCCGGCGGGCGTCGTCCGCGCGGTCGTCGTGAACACCGACGCGATCGAGCGCTCGCGCGTCGTCGAGGCGTTCATCGATCTGCCGATCGACAGCGCGGAGCCGTGGCGGGCGGTGGACGCGAACGCCCTCGATCGTCCCGTGACGTTCTGGCCGCGCGGCTCGACGATCGCGGGCGTCCAGGCAGCCGACGGGACGCCCGTCGATTTTCAGATCCTCGACGAATACGACGCCGTGCATCACGAGATGAGCCGGCACGAGACGCCGTGGGCGCTCAACGTCCGGCGCGTCCACGTCGCCTGGTGGGCGCCGTCGATCCCCCCGTGCGGCTACACGGTCTTCGACCTCTCGATCGCCGCCCCCGTGGTGTCAGGCACGGGCCAGGCACGGGCCACACGCGTGCATGACGCCATCCGGGGAGATCGCGTGGAAATCTCGCCGAACGAGGACGGTACGTTCGAAGTGATCGACAAGACGACGGGGGCGAGGTACTCCCGCGTTGGCGCGCTCGAAGACGCCGGCGACGTTGGCGACGAGTACAACTACTGTCCGCCGGTCCACGACCGCCGAGTGACGAATGCCGACGCCGCGATCGGCGGCATCTCGCGACGTGCCGACGGGCCGCTGCGGACGACGGTGCGCGTGGAACTCGATCTGCCGGTGCCGCGCGCCGCCGATCCGGATCGCGCGCGCCGTTCGACGTCCACCATCCCCACGCGCATCGCCATCGACGCGACGCTCGACCGCGGCTCGCCGCGCGTCCGGTTCGACGTCACCGTGCGCAACGACGCGTCCGACCACCGGCTGCGGATGGTCTTCCCGACCGGCGCCGCGAGCATCGAGACGGCGCGCGCCGACACCGCGTTCGATGTCGTCACGCGGCCCGCGCGCGTGCCGGTGCCCGCGATCGTCACGAACGAAGCGCCGGTCAGCACGGCGCCGATGGCCTCCTTCGTCTTCGCCGGCGACGTGCATGCCGGCGCCGCCGTGATCGGCAAAGGGCTGATGGAGTACGAGGTGCTCGGCAATCGCCGGAGCGTCGCGCTGACGCTGATTCGCGCCGTCGGCGATCTGTCGCGCAACGATCTCGCGACGCGACCGTCGGGCCACGCCGGTCCGCCGGTCGCGACGCCCGGCGCGCAGTGCCATGGCACGCACCGGTTCGCGATCGCCTTCGAGCCGCACGGCCCGGCGCCGACCGCGGGGGCGCTCGTCGCGAGCGCGCGCGACCACACTATCCCGCCTCGCGTCGTGACGGCGCGCGCGCGCGGCGGCACGGCGCCGCTGACGCGGTCGTTCCTCCGCGTCGAGCGCGATCGCGGCGGCGCCGTGTTGAGCGCGCTGAAGCGCGCCGAGGATCGCCCGAGCGTGATCGTGCGGCTGTTCAATCCCGACTCGGCCGACGCCGACCTGGCGCTTGTGTTCGACGCGCCGATCGCGGAAGCCTACGACGTGGATCTGCTCGAGGAGCGGCAGTCGCCGCTGGCCGTCGATGGACGTTCCCTCCGCGTGCGGCTCGCGCCGCATCGCATCCGGACCGTCGAGCTGATCATTTCGGCGGGTACTTCGCCACGAGCTTCAGGATCGTGTTGAAGCCGCGAAACGTGGAGCGCGCGGCGAGCGTTTTCTCGAGCACCGCGTTCGAGAACATCGACTCGCCCTGCCTCTTCGTGCTCAGCCAGTAGACCTCGCGGCCGTTGACGTGAAAGTCGTTGTCCGCGCTCTTCAGCGCGAGGACGCGCCTGGCCGCCTCCGGCGGGAGCGGCGCCGGCAGGAACCCGACGCAGTACGCGCCGGCCGCCTTCACGCGCGACTCCGGGAACGGCGTGCACGCCGCGACGTCCGCCACTTCGGCGAGCGTGCGGACGAACGTCTTCACCTCGTAGCCGAACGTCTTCTCGAGGCAGCGTTCGATCTTGCGCTCGAGCGCCGCCATGTCTCGCGACCGCGACGCGAAGATCACGTTGCCGCTGGCGATGAAGGTCTCGACGTCCTCGCACCCGAGCCTCTCGAACGCACGCCGCAGATCATCCATGCGGATCACATGGCCGCCGACGTTGACGGCCCGAAGGAACGCGACCAGTCGTGGCATCTCGACCATGAATTCTAATCGCGCGGCCGACAAGTAACCGAATGAACGAGACGCGGGCCGCCGGCGCCTTTGAAGCCACGCGCATTTGTGCGCAGTGCGGCCTTGTCATCGTCTCGGCTCGTACGGCGTGTCCTCGCTGCGGCGCCTCGTTGGCCGACGCGCCGCCACGCGCTGTCGATCGGGCATCGGTTGTCGAGCGCGTGCCGGACGGCGGCGTGCGCCGCAGGCTGATGTGGATCGCCGCCGTCGTCGTCCTGTCCATCTTCGGCTGGTCGCGATCGCTGCTGCTCACGTCCGAACCGATCGACGCCGACCAGCGGGACGCGGTGATGCGCGCGATCGCCGTGCTGGAGCACGCGGGTTTTTCGCCGGAGGTGGTGATGTTGCGCCACTTCGCGAACTACCGCGCCACCGACAACTGGTGGAACGTGTATCTCGGGCATCAGGACGCGTACGCGGCGACGAACTTTCCGCTTGGTTCGGACTGCGCGCCGCAGCCATAAAAGGGCGGCTCTACCGTTCTGGAACGGCGGCCTCTGGTAGGGCAGCCCTTCAGGCCTGCACCTGCGCCGGGGGCAGCCGGCGTCATACCGACGCGATCTTGACGTCGGCGACGGCAACCGTGTGCCCGGTCTCGTGCGCGCGCGTCGCCGCGACGCCGACCCGCAGCGCTTCCATCCCGTCCTCGATCGTGATCGGCGCGGCGCGGCCCTGGAGCACGTTCTGCGCGAAATTCTGCAGCTGGACGGTGTACGCGTCGCGGAAGCGTTCCATGAAGTACGGCACGGTGTCGTGCGCGACGGAGTTCTTCGTCAGCAGCATCACCGGCGTCTCGCGCAGGTAGCCGATGCGCAGCGTGCCCTCCGAGCCGAGGATTTCCGTCGCGATGTCGTAGCCGTAGATGCCGCTGCGGCTCAGATCGACGACGCCGAGCTTGCCGCTCGCGAACACGAGGCTGACGACGGCGTTGTCGATGTCGCCCACCGTTGCGAGCTCGGGATACGCGATCGTGCCGCCGACGGTCGCCACGCTGCGGACGTCGCCCATGAACCAGCGCGCGAGATCGAAGTCGTGGATGCCCATGTCGATCAGCATCCCGCCGCTGCTCGTCGGGTTCGCATACTCCAGGCTCGGGCGGAACGGATCGCGCGACGTCGACTTGAACACGAGCGGCGCGCCGATGCGGCCGGCCTCGATCTGCTTCTTCGCGGCCGCGTAGCCGGCGTCGAACCGCCGCATGAACCCCATCTGGAAGAAGATGCCGGCGCGCGCGATCGCGTCCTGCATCGCCGCGACCTCGTCGAGCGCGAGCGCCGGCGGCTTCTCGCAGAACGTCGGCATGCGCCGCGCCGCCGCGGCGACGGCGAGCTCGCGGTGCGTGTGCGTCGGGCTGACGATCACGACGGCCTCGACCGACGCGTCGTCGAAGAGCGCGAGCGGATCGGCGTAGTGCGCCGCGACGTCGAATTCTGCGGCGACTTCCTGCGCCAGCGCCGCGGCCGGATCCGCGACCGCGACGAGCCGCGTCTCCGCAATCCGCGTCGCCAGATCTCGCGCGTACACGCGGCCCAGGCGGCCGAGCCCGATCAATCCCACTCCGAGGCGTGCGCTCATTTCACGTTGTCCCTGGTCACGAGCTCGAGCTTCACCTTGATCTCGTCCGGCAGCTTCTCGCCGTGAATCACTTTGACCGCGCTCTCGATCGCGGCGCGTCCCATCTCTGCCGGGAACTGCGCGACCGACGCCTCCATCGATCCCGCCGCAATCGCCTTCTTCGCATCGTCGAGCGCGTCGAAGCCGACCACCTTGATCGCGCCGGTCTTCCCCGCCGCCCTGATCGCCTCGATGGCGCCGAGCGCCATCAAATCGCTGCAGGCGAACACGCTGTCGATCTCGGGATGCGCCTGCAGCATGTTCTGGAAGACGTTGAAGCCCTGATCGCGCTCCCAGTTCGCCGGCTGCGACGCGACGATCGCGACGCCGGCGGCGCCTTTCACCGCGTCGCGGAAGCCGCGCAGCCGCGAGTCCCCGGTCTCGTGGCCGGGAATGCCCTCGAGGATGCCGACGCGCGCCTTGCCGCCGGTCGCCTTGACGAGGTACTCGCCCGCGAGCTTGCCGCCCTCGTAGTTGTCCGAGCCGACGAACGTCTCGCCGTGCACGCCCGCATCGGCCGCGGCCTTCGGATCGAGCCGCGTATCGACGACGACGATCGGCACCTTCGCGTCGCGCGCCTTGACGAGCGCCGACACGATCTCGCGCGATCCGCTCGGCGTGATCGCGAGCGCCTGAATCCCCGTCTGGATCATGTTCTCCACGATCTGCATCTGCTTCTCGACGTCGATCTCGCGCTCGGCCGCCTGCACCTGCAGCGTGACGCCCAGCCGGTCGGCCGCCTCCTGCGCGCCGCGCCGCATGTCGACGAAGAACGGATGGTTGAGCGTCTTCAACACGAGCGCGACGGTCGGCTTGCCCCCGGCGCCCGATACGGGTGCGGCACGATTGCACGACGCGCACGAGAGAACGATGACTACCGCCGTCAGAACAGTTCGTTTCATGGGCACCCCACGCGTCGCCGCGTTGCAAGATTCAGGTGTAGGGCGACCCTTTCAGGGTCGCCGCATCGCGAGCCTGAAAGGCTCGCCCTACATTCGGTTCCGCTTCAGCACCGTGTCGAGCAGCACCGCGACGACGATCACGCCGCCGATGACGATCTGCTGCAGGAACGACGAGACGCCGAGGAGGTTCAGCCCGTTTCGCAGCACGCCCATGATCAGTGCGCCGACCAGCGTGCCCGCGAGCGTACCGTCGCCGCCCATCAGGCTCGTCCCGCCGATCACCGTCGCGGCAATCGCGTCGAGCTCGTACATCATGCCCGCAATCGGCTGCGCCGAGTTGAGGCGCGCCGTCAGAATCACGGCGGCGATCGCGCTCATCAGCCCGGACACCCCGTAGATCATCGTCTTGTGGAAGCGAACCGCGACGCCCGACAGCCGCGTCGCCTCCTCGTTGCCGCCGATCGCGTAGACGTAGCGGCCGAACGTCGTCCCCGCGAGCGCGACATGCGCCGCAAGATACACGACCGCCGTCGCGATCACCGGCGCCGGCACGAACCCCACGCGGCCGGTGGCGAGCACGCGAAACGACGCCGCAAATCCGGAGATCGGCCGCCCCTCGGTGACGAGCAGCGCGGCGCCGCGCGCGATGCTCATCGTCCCGAGCGTGACGATGAAGGGCGGCAGGCCGCCGAGGCTCACGAGCAGCCCGTTCACTAGTCCGCAGACAAGGCCGGCCGCAAGCGTGAGTGCGAGCGCCAGCGCCAGCGGCTGCCCGTCGCGCAGCGCGAGGCCCAGCACGACGCCCGCGAGCGCGACGATCGAGCCGACCGAGAGATCGATGCCGCCCGAGAGAATCACGAACGTCATGCCGACGGCGACGATCGCGTTGATGCTCGTCTGCTCGGCGATGTTGAGCAGGTTCGAGACGGTCAGGAAGTACGGCGTCAGGATCCAGAGGATCGCGCAGAGAACGACGAGCCCGATGACGGTGCCGAATCGCCGCGCCCGATTCACGGCCAGTCTTCCTCTGTGTCCTCAACCGCCAGCGAAGCCAGCCTTCGTGTCCTTGTCACCATTGAAGTTCTTTTCACCGATGCCCCCGGCGAGCCCGAGCGCGGCGCTCAGCACCCGCTCTTCGGTCGCCTCCGCCGCGTCGAGCTGCGCCTGAATCCGGCCTCGATGCATCACGACGATGCGATCGCTCATCCCGAGCAGCTCCGGCAGCTCGGACGAGATCATCACGATGCCGGCGCCGCGCGCGGTGAGCCGGTTCATCAGGTTGTAGATCTCGACCTTCGATCCGACGTCGATCCCGCGGGTCGGCTCGTCGAAGACGAAGACGCGGACGTCGCCGGCGAGCCACTTGCCGAGGACGACCTTCTGCTGGTTGCCGCCGCTCAGCAGCCGGACCGGCTGGGTCGGCGTCGCCTTGATTCGCAGCTCGTCGCCGATCGGCGTCGCGAGCGCCGTCTCGCGCGCCGGCGGCAGGAAGCCGGCCTTCGACAGCCGCCGCCCGTGTGGCAGCGCGATGTTGCGGACCATGGTCAGGCCGGCGACCAACCCCTCGGCCTTGCGATCCTCAGGCAGCAGGCCGATGCCGCGCGCGATCGCGTCCGCCGGCCCGCGAAAGCGGACGGGGCTGCCGCCGACGATGACGCGGCCCTCGTCGCATCGGTCCGCGCCGGCAATCACGCGCGCGAGCTCGGTCCGGCCGGCGCCGAGCAGGCCGGCGATCCCCAGCACTTCGCCCGCGTGCAGCGACAGGCTGACGTCGGCGAGCGCGCCTGCGCGCGAGACGTGCTCGAGCCGCAGCAGCTCGGGCCCGAGCGGCGCGCGCACCTTCGGAAAGTGATCCGACAGATCGCGATTGGCCATCAGACGCACGAGTTCGGCGACGGTCACCTCGCCGAGCGGACGGGACGCGACGCGGCGTCCGTCGCGCAGCACGGTGACGCGCTGGCCGATGCGGAACACTTCGTCCATGCGATGCGTGATGTAGACGATCGCGACGCCGCGCGCCGCGAGCCGCGCGATGAGCGCGAAGAGCTGTTCGACCTCGCGCCGCGTGAGCGCCGAGGTCGGCTCGTCCATCACGAGCACGCGCGCGGCCGCCGATCGTTCGTCCGCCGGCGCGAGCGCCTTCGCGATCTCCACCATCTGCCGCTGCGCGAGGCCGAGGCGATCGACGCGCACGCGCGGATCGATCGTCATGCCGAGATCGGCGAGCAGCCGCGCCGTCCGTTCGTGCAGCGCGCGGCGATCGACCAGTCCCGACAGGCCCGCGCGCGTCGGCAGCGCGCCGAGGAAGATGTTCTCGGCGGCCGACAGCTGCGGGACGAGGTTCAGCTCCTGATAGATGACGCGGATGCCGCGCGCGAGCGCGCCGCGTGGGCCGCCGATCTCGACGCGCGCGCCGTCGATCAGGATCTCGCCGGCATCCTTCGCGTACGCGCCGCTGAGGATCTTCATCAGCGTCGACTTGCCGGCGCCGTTCTCGCCGAGCAGCATGTGCACTTCGCCGGCGTGCAGCGTCAGATCGACGCCGTCGAGCGCGACGACGCCGGGAAACGCCTTCCGGATGCCGCGCATCTCGAGCGGGGGCGGCGCGATGGTCATGGGATCGGCAGGTCGAAGGGGGCGCCGTCGGGCGCGAGCGTCGCGCCGCCCTGCCAATGCACGAGCGGCGGCCCGGGCCGAAACGCCTCGTCCAGCATGAAGAGCGTGTTGACGCGCGTCAGCCGCACCGGATTCGCGCGCGGCGGCGGCTGGCCGTCGCTCGGCGCGCGCGTGTACGCGCGCGCGCGCAGCGCCGTGATGTCCGTCGCCTGCGCGCCGGGCGGCAGCGGAATCGCCGCGCGGAAGCAGCCGTCGCGCACGATGCGGTACTGCGGCAGGCCGCGATCCGACGCGATCCATGCGCCCCGCACGTCGACGGCGAACGCGAGCGCCGAATGGCCGACCTCGCCGCACGCCTCGAGGTACGCGAACCGCCGCGGATCGGGAATCGTGTTGTGGCCCGGCCCCTCGTCGGCGATCTTCCCCTCGCGCTGCATTTCAGCCGAGGCGAGCGCGTAGCTCCACGGATGGCGGTCCATCACCGCTTCGCGCGACGCGTTCGTGAGGTCGAACCGTTCCGGCGCCGGTGCGTAGCGAATCTCCGTCGGGCCCGATTCGCTGACCATGTTGTTGTCGGTCGAGACCCACAGCAGCGGGTGCCGCCCCTCGTGGCGGCCGCGGAACGGCGGCACTTCGTGCCCCGGGCCTTGGAATTGCTCGGCGAGCACGCGGCCGCTCGCGTCGATCTCGACGCCGTACACGAACTCGATGTCGGTGGTGCGTCCCCACGTCGCCATCAGGCGATCGGTGGCGGTGCCGCCGTCCTCGTTCGTGAAGATCACCGAGTAGCGGAACTGGCGGCCGCGCGAGGTCGGCGCGGCTTCGTACCACATCAGGATCGGCAGGTCGGTGAACCGGCCGACGGTGTTCGGCCGCGCGTAGAGAATCGGCGCCATCGACTGCGCGACGGCCTCGTCGTTCGCCGCGGGCAGCACCTCGATCGAGGCAGCGGCGATCTCGGCGGCGCCGGCGTTGGCGGCGCTGAGCGCCGGATCGCGCTCGAATGAAAGCCGGTGAGTCCCGCCGGCGAGCTCGCCGAGCGTGACGCGGTACTCGACGGCGCCCTCGCCGCGCGCGAGCACGAGATGCTGCGAGTACCGGCCGTCGATGGCGACGCGCAGCGCCGCCGCTTCGCGGCCGGGCTCGCCCCACGCGCAGCGCGCGCAGCCGGCGCGAACGACCGCGATCGCCTCGCCGGGCGCCGCCGCCTCGAATGTCTGCGTGAAGGAGTCGCGTCCCGGCTGCGCGGCGACGGCCGTCAACAGGGCGCCGAGCGCGATCTCACGTGCGAACATGCGCGGCCATCAGCTCGCGGACTTCGTCGAGCGTCGGAACGCCGTTCAGCGCGCCGAGCCGCGTGCAGCTGACGGCGGCGGCGGCATTCGCGATCCGCAGCGCCTGATCGATCGGCTCGCCGCGCACGAGCGCGTAGATGAAGCCGCCGCGGAAGACGTCGCCGGCGCCGGTCGTATCGATCGCGTGCACCGGGAATGCCGGCTCGCGATGGATCCGCGCGCCGTCGAACGCCATCGCGCCGTGCTCGCCCATCGTGACGACCACGATGTTGCCGAAGCGCTTGTGGAGGGCGCGCAGCGCCGCCTCGAGATCGTTGGTGCCGGCGAGGTGCGGCGGCACGTGCGCCGCGAAGATCGCGTGCGTCACCGCCTCGGCGAGCTGCTCGGTGCGCTCGGTGATGCGATCGATGTCGCTCGTCACCATGGCGCCCGCCTCGCGCGCGATCGTCGCCGCCCTGATCGCCACCTCGTCGTCCACGTCGTCCACGTGGACGACCGACGCGGCCGCGAGCGCGTCGACCGGCAGCTCCTGGTCGCGCAGCCGCAGGCGATCGTCGCGGTCCCAGAGCACGATGCGATCGCCGGTGGTCTCGTCGACGAGAATGACGGCGAAGCGGTTCTCGACGTCGCGAATCACGAGATCGCTGATGTCGACGTTGCGGCCGCGCAGCTCCGCGCGAATGCGCCGTCCGTTGTCGTCGGTGCCGGTCACGCCGACGTACTTCGCCTTCAACCCGAGGCTGGCGCACGCGCACATCGCCGTCGCCATCTGGCCGCCGCAGAGGATGCGGCGCTCTCGAATCCGCATCTTGGCGGCCGGGCCGTACGGCTGCGGATAGCCCGGCAACAGGTTCACCGAATCGACGGAGTTCTCGCCGATCCCGATCACGTCCCAGCGGCGGCCCGATGCGATCATGTCGCCGGAGTATACTGCGGCTGCCGATGCGCGTCCGGTTCGAGCGCGTGACGAAGCGATTCGGCTCGCACGTCGCCGCAGACGCCGTCGACCTCGACGTCCACGCCGGCGAGTGCCTCGTCCTCCTCGGCCCCTCCGGCTGCGGCAAGACGACGCTGCTGCGGCTCGTCGCGGGCCTCGAGGCGCTCGACGCGGGCGCGATCTGGATCGGCGACGCCCGGGTCGACGCGCTCGAGCCTGCCGAGCGCGACGTCGCGATGGTCTTTCAGAACTACGCGCTCTATCCGCATCTCTCAGTCTTCGGCAACATCGCGTTTCCGCTTCGCACGCGCCGCGTCGCGGCGGCCGAGATCGATCGCCGCGTGCGCGAAGCCGCAGGCCGCGTCGGCCTCGGCGATCTGCTCGCGCGCGTCCCGGCGCAGCTCTCCGGCGGGCAGCAGCAGCGCGTCGCGCTCGCGCGCGCGATTGTCCGCAGCCCCACCGTCTACTTGATGGACGAGCCGCTCTCGAACCTCGACGCGCAGCTGCGCCTGCAGACGCGCGCCGAGCTGAAGCGCCTGCACCGCGAGCTCGGCACGACGATGATCTACGTGACGCACGATCAGGGCGAGGCGATGACGCTCGGCAGCCGGATCGCGATCCTGCAGCGCGGGCGCGTCGTCCAGATCGGCGCGCCGCTCGATCTTTACCGGCAGCCGATGAACACCTTCGTCGCGGCGTTCCTCGGCAGCCCGCCGATGAACCTGATCGGCGACAACGGCGCGCGCCGCACGATCGGCATCCGGCCCGAGGACGTGGAGCTGTCGGCCTCGCCCGTCGACGGCTGGGACGAGGCGCGCGCGCTGGTCGTCGAAGCGATGGGCAGCGAGACGCTCGTCACGCTCGAGTACCGCGCGCACCGCCTCGTCGCGCGCATCTCGGGCGACGTGTCCCTCCAACCCGGCCAGGCCGCCTGGATCCGATTGCCGGAAACACGCACGTTGGCGTTCGATGCAAGCGGCAACCGAATCGAGACGCCGTAAAAAGATCGGAACCACGAAGACACGAAGAAACTCGAAGGACACGAAGAACATTCTTTGTACAAAAAAAGTTCCTCGTGATCTTCGTGAATCTTCGTGACTTCGTGGTTCCGCCCGACGCTCAGAACGTAAACCGGATCGCCAGCTGCATGATGCGCGGGTCGCCCGACAGGCTCGAGATCGAGCCGAAGGTCGACGCCGTGCTCACGTCGCGGTTCGGCAGGCCCAAGTTCACCGTGTTGAACACGTTGAAGATGTCCCACCGCAGCGTGACGCCCGTGTGCGCGAAGCGGATCTGCCGCTGCACCGTGAGATCGAAGTCCTGGAATCCGGGCCCCGTCAGCCGGTTGCGCAGCTCGTTGCCGAACACGCCGGACGCCACCGGCGTGAACGCCGACGTGTTGAACCACTGATCGACCGTCTGGGCGCCGGCCGCGGCCGGATCGCCAGTGACGTTGGGCAGGCCCGTCATGTTCTGGCCGACGTTGTTGTTCGCCTGGTTGACCGTGAACGGCCGACCCGATCGCTTCGTGTAGATGCCCGACACCGTCCAGTCGCGGCCGATCGCGCTTGCGCCGAGCGGCAGGTTCCAGACGAAGTTCGCGGTGAACCGATGGCGCACGTCGTAGTCGCTCGGGCCGTACCAGGAATCGAAGTCGCGCGCGTTCTGCGGGAACGCATTCGAGCCCTGCGTCGTGAGCTGCTCGGACGAGTTGTCCGTCGAGTCGCCGAGCGTGTACGACAGCCCGAACGCGTAGCCGCGCGCGAACCGCTTCTCGAGGCCGAGATCGACGCCCTTGTACTCCGACGATCCGTTCTGCGAGCGCCATTCGATGAAGCCGAAGTTCGGATACGGCGCCACGCCGAGCGCGTTGTTGCCGGCGGCGTTCGCGAGCGGCTGGTTCAGGTTCACGAGCGTCGCGAGGTTCGTCCCCTTCGTGTAGATGAAGTCGGCCGACACGACGATGTTGCCCGGCATCTCGCGCTGCGCGCCGACGCTCGCCTGGTTGATCGTCGTCTTCGGCGCGTTCTGATCGACGGCCCGGATGCGCAGGCGGCGCAGCTGGCCCGCCGCCGGATCGAGATTCGGCACGTTGAGGAACCCCGCCGGAAACCCCTGCGACACCTGGAACACGGGCGACCCGGAGGTCTGCGTCACCGTGTTGTTGACGAGGCCGGGCACGTTCAGCGCGAGCTGATCCTCGCTGCCGACGCGATCGAACAGGTTGTAGAAGACGCCCCATCCGCCGCGCAGCACCGTCCGGTCGTCCAGCTTGTAGACGATGCCGACGCGCGGCGCGAAGTTGTTGTTGTCGGGATTCACCAGGCCGCGCTGCTGCAGCGAGCCGTCGGACGCGAAGACGAGGCTGCCGCCGCCCGCCGGATCGAAGTTCGTCTGCGCGTTGCTCGCCTCGAGCGCCGGCGTGATCCAGTCGTAGCGGAGCCCGAGGTTCACCGACAGCCGGCCGTTCACCTTCCAGTCGTCCTGGAAGTAATACATCTGCGCGAAGTGCCGCTGATTGACGACCCAGACGTTCGACAGCTGCAGATCCGAGACGTAGCCGAGCAGGTAGTCGGCCATCGGCAGGCCGGTGACCGTGCCGCGGAAGCGCAGCGATCCGCGCGTCGCCGGGACGTCCATGTACTCGTTGTGCATCGGCCAGATGATGTCGGCGCCCGCCTTCAGCGAGTGGTTGCCGCGCAGCCACGAGAGGCTGTCGAGGAACTCGAACTGGTTCGTGTGCTGGAACTTCGGCAGGAAGTCGGGCGAGCCGATGCGGCCGAGGCCCGAGCCGCCGAAAAACGTATCGATCGAGATGCCCGGCAGCCCGCCGGCGACGATCGGGTTCGTGATCGATCCGGGAATCGTCGCGGCCGTCGGCGGCGTGAGGCCGAAGGACTGCTGCACCGCGTCGGAAGTGGATCGCGACCACGACACGCGGAACTCGTTCACCTTGTTCGACGCCATGATGCGCGTCCACCCGCCGACGAACGCATTGGTCTTGATCGTCTGGTTGCCGAACGCGGAGGTGCCGGTGCCGTCGATCACGCCGCCGAAGGCGCCCGGGATCTGCCGCGTGCGGTTCGAGTAGATGTAGCGCCCGAAGATCGTGTCGCTCGCGCCCGGCTTCCAGTCGCCGCGGCCGAGCCACCGATCGGAGTTGTCGATCAGATCCGGAGCCCGGAAGAAGTTGTTCGCGCCCGGCTGGTTCGGCAGCGGCACCAGGCCGATGATCGCGGCGGCGTACGGATCGATCCGCCCTTGCGGGATCGTGTTGTTCGCGAACGGCAGGCCGGTGAGCGGATCGCGCACCGCCGCGCTGAAGATTCCGGCGCGCTCGTCGGCCGTCGGCACGCGCGTGATGCGCGTGACGCCGCGCGTGATGCGCGTCCCTTCGTAGTCGGTGAAGAAGAAGCCGTGATCCTTGACGACCGGGCCGCCGAGGTTGCCGCCGTACTGGTTCTGATCGTTGGCGGGCTTCGGCGAGCCCGCGCGGATCGAGAAGAAGTCGTTGGTGTCCATCTTGTCGTTGCGGAAGTACTCGTAGCCGGTGCCGTGGAACCCGTTGGTGCCCGACTTCGTGGACACGCTGACGGCCGCGCCCGGCGACCGCCCGTACTCCGCCGAGTACGGGCTCGTGACGACCTTGAATTCCTGGATCGCGTCCACCGACGGCCGCGACACCTGCGTCGTCAGCTCCTGCACGTTCTCCGAGATGCTGTTGTTGTCGACGCCGTCGAGGAGGAAGTTGTTCTGCAGCGCGCGGGCGCCGTGGACGTTGATGCCGCCGGTGCGGCCGAAGGAGGTGCCGCCGCCCTGCTCGGTGTAGCGATCGCCCTCGACGCCGGGCACGAGCGCGAGCAGATCGTCCCAGTTGCGAATCGCGAGCGGCAGGTTCGCCACCTGGATCTGCGGGATCACCGTGCCGAGCGTCGCGTCGTTCGAGTTCAGCAGCTGCGCCGTTTCGGTGACGGTCACCGTCTCGCTCAGCGAGCCGACGGCGAGCTCCACATCGAGCCGCGCGCGCTGGCCGACTTCGAGCGTCACCACTTGCGAAACTTTCTTGAACCCGGTGAGCTCCACGTCGATGCGGTAGCGTCCCGGAATCAGGTTCACGACCTGATACGAGCCGGTGGCCGTCGTCACCTCCTGCGCCGCCACGTTCGTCGCGAGATTGGTGACGACCACGGTGGCGCCGGGCACGACGCCGCCGCCGGTGTCCTTGACGACTCCGCTCAGCGTGGCGCGATCCACCTGCGCGAGCGCAGCCGGCACATGCAGCAGAAACACGGCGGCGAGAATCAGCATGCCGTGCAGCGTCCGTTTCATTGAAAGCTCCTCCAAGGTTGACAGGTGAATCGGGGTCCTCATCTTCTCACGAGCGGCAGGCGCGGATCGGGCGGCGGCCACTCGCGGCGCAACTGCGCGTAGCGCGGATCGTCGCTCGCGGCCATCGACCGGCGGCTGCCCGCCAGGACGTTCAGGTAGTAGGCATCGTAGCCGTACGCTGTGACGAACGGGTGATAGCCGTCGCGCACTGCGACGACGTCGCCGTGCGACACGCGCAGCGTCTCGTCGCGGCGGTCGGAGTACAGGCGCTGAAAGCCGTACGCGTCCGGCTCGCGATAGCGGTAGTAATAGATCTCGTCGAGATCGGCCTCGCGCGGCGGATCGTCGACGTCGTGCTTGTGCGGCGGATAGCTGGACCAGTTGCCGCCCGGCGTGAACACCTCGCAGATCATCAGGCGATCGGCCGGGAAGCCCGGCGGCATGATGTCGACGATCTGGCGCGTCGCGTTCGCGCCGCCGCGGATCTCGTAGCCGCAGTCCTCGGGCCGGATCACGACCGGCTGCAGGCGCAGCGCGGCGGGCGACTTCGTGATCGCCGCGCGGCAGTCGGCGATCTCGCAGGAGGTTTCGGCGACGACGCGGAAGCGGACGCCGGCCGGCAGATAGACCGCGTGCGGGTAGCCGCCGAAGACGTCGTCGCGCGGGCCGACGTGCACCGATCGCCTTTGCCAGGAGATCGCGAACGCGCCGCGCAGCAGCAGCAGGCAGCGCTCCTCGCGCGGCGCGTACCCCCGCCACTCGCCGCCGGGGGCGAGCTGACGGACGGCGAAATGGATCCGGGACCATCCGAGCGCCCGCGGCGTCAGGTCGATCGCCGCGCCGGAGCGTCCGGCGCGCACCGGTCTCGATCGGTAGAGGAGCGTCCGCGTCATCGAAGCGCTTCGCGTAGCGCCAAAGAATGAGCGCCGTAAAATGCAAAGTCAAGCCATTTTCGGCGCGGCGAAGCGGTTTGCTGCAAACGCGGACTTCGTGTATTAGAATGCCGCCTCGAACCGTCCGATGCCGAACATCTACGACGTCGCCCGCCGCGCGCGCGTCTCGGCGGCGACGGTCTCCGCCGTGCTGAACGAGAGCGCCTTCGTCAGCCCGGGGCTGAAGGCGCGCGTGCAGGCGGCCGTCGCTAGCCTCGGCTACGAGCCGAACCTCCTCGCGCGCGGCCTCGCCAAACGTCAGACGAAGACGATCGGCATGATCGTTCCCGACATCGCGAATCCCTTTTTCCCCGAGGTGGTCCGCGGCGCGGAGGACACGGTGCAGACGGCCGGCTACACGCTGCTCATCGCGAGCACGGACAACGACGTCGAGAAGGAGAAGCTCTATCTCAGGCTCTTTCTCGCCAAGCGCGTCGACGGCGTGATCCTCACGAAAGCGCCCGGCCGCTTCCCGCCCGATCTCCAGCGCGCCTTCGCGCGCGCCGGCGTGCCGATCGTCCTGCTCGCGCGCACGGTGCCCGGCTTCGCCACCGACACGGTGGAGATGGACGACCGCGGCGCCGCCTACGAAGGCGTCATGCACCTGCGCCGCCTCGGATACCGCCGGATCGGGTTCATCGGCGGCCTGCACGGCGCGAGCACGAGCCGGCGGCGGCTCGACGGCTATCGCGCCGCGCTGCGCGACGCGCGGCTGCGTTTCGATCCCGCGCTCGTCGTCGAGGGCGATTTCCGCGTCGAATCGGGCTACCGCGCCGGCCTCGATCTGCTCAAGCGGCGTCCCGACGCGGTGTTCGTCGGCAACTACCTGATGACGGTCGGCTTCATGGAGGCGCTGCGGCAGTACCGCATGCGCTGCCCCGACGACGTCGCGGTGGTGACGTGCGACGACCACCCGTGGCTCGACGCCTTCTCGCCGCGCCTGACGACGATCGATCTGCCGAAGCGCGAGCTGGGCGCGGCCGCGGCGAGGCTGCTCGTCGATCGCCTCGCGCGCCGCGGCGGACGGCCGCGCATCGTCACGCTGAAGAACGCGCTGCGCGTCCGCGAGTCGTGCGGCTGCGCGCTGCGCGAAGCCGCGGCGCTCGCGCGATGACGCCCTCGCGGGCGTACGCCTACGACGTGCTCGCCGTGGGCCGCAGCAGCATCGATCTCTACGCGCACGAGATCGGCCGCCCGATCGCGGAGGTGCGCAGCTTCGACGCGTACGTCGGCGGCTGCCCCACGAACGTGAGCGTCGGCACGCGCCGCCTCGGGCTCACCTCGGCGCTCCTCACCGCCGTCGGCGACGATCAGGTCGGCGATTTCGTCACCGCGTTCCTCGAGCGCGAGCGCGTCGAGACGCGGTTCATCCCGCGCAAGCCGGGCCGCCGCACGAGCGCGGTGATTCTCACGATTCAGCCGCCGGATCGCTTTCCGCTGACGTTCTACCGCGACAACTGCGCCGACCGCGCGCTCACCGACGACGACGTCGCGCGCGCGCCGGTCGGCGACTGCCGCGTCGTCTTCGTCACGGGAACCGGCTTGAGCCACGAGCCCGGACGCGGCGCGACGCTTGCGGCGGCCGCGACGGCGCGCGCCGCCGGCGTGCCGGTCGTCGTCGACGTCGACTATCGCCCGGATCAGTGGGACAGCGCCGCCGACTTCGCCGCCGAGGTGCGAACGCTGCTGCGCTCGGCGACGCTCGCGATCGGAACGGAAGAGGAGATCGACGCGGCGGCGACGGGCGCGGGCGCGGCGGATCCGGCCGCGGCGCTCCTCGCCGCCGGCATCGAGGCGCTCGTCGTCAAGCGCGGCGCGCGCGGGGCGACGATCGTTCGCGCGCACGGGCCGCGCGTGGACGTCGCGCCGTTTCCCGTCGACGTCCTCAATGTGCTCGGCGCCGGCGACGCGTTCGCGAGCGGTTTGTTGTACGGCTACCTTCAGGGCTGGCCGCTCGAGCGCGCGGCGCGCATGGGCAATGCGTGCGGCGCGATCATCGTCACGCGGCACGGGTGCGCCAACTTCATGCCGACGCTCGACGAGGTGGCCGCGTTCGTCGCGGCGCGCGGGGAGGCCGCGATATGAGAGCCGCAACCGTCCGCCTGACGATGGCGCAGGCGCTGGTCCGATTTCTCACGCAGCAGCGGACCGCGCGCGACGGCCGCGAGCAGCCGCTCTTCGGCGGGGTGTTCGGGATCTTCGGCCACGGCAACGTCGCCGGCATCGGGCAGGCGCTGCAGGAAGAGCGCCGCGCGATCCGCTATTACCTCGCGCGCAACGAGCAGGCGATGGTGCACACGGCAGCGGCGTACGCGAAGATGCACAACCGGCTGCGCACGCTCGCGTGCACGACGTCGATCGGGCCCGGCGCGACGAACATGCTCACCGGCGCGGCGGGCGCGACGATCAACCGCCTGCCCGTGCTGCTCCTCCCCGGCGACATCTTCGCCGGCCGGCGGCCGGCGCCGGTGCTGCAGCAGCTCGAGGCGCGCGACAGCCAGGACGCGTCGGTGAACGACTGCTTCAAGCCGATCTCGCGCTACTGGGATCGCATCAACCGGCCCGAGCAGATCGTCACGGCGCTGCCCGAGGCGATGCGCGTGCTGACGTCGCCGTCGGAGACCGGCGCGGTGACGCTCGCGCTGCCGCAGGACGTGCAGGCGGAGGCGTACGACTATCCCGCCGCGCTCTTCGAGCCGCGCGTCTGGACGATTCCGCGCCCGCGCGCCGACCGCGATCGGCTGCGCGAGGCGGCAGCGCTCTTGCGCGCGAGCCGCCGGCCGCTGATCGTCGCCGGCGGCGGCGTCATCTACAGCGAGGCGACAGCGGCGCTGCGCGCCTTTGCCGACGCGACGGGGATCCCGGTCGCGGAGACGCAGGCGGGCAAGGGCGCGCTGCCCGAGCCGCATCCGCTGGCTGTCGGCGGCGTCGGCGCCACCGGCACGCGCGCCGCAAATCTCCTCGCCCGCGACGCCGACGTCGTCATCGTCGTCGGATCGCGGTTGAGCGACTTCACGACGGCGTCGAAGACCGCATTTCAAGACGAACGCGTACGCTTCGTCGCGATCAACGTCGCGGAGCTCGACGCGCACAAGCATGCGGCGGTGCCGCTCGTCGGCGATGCGCGCGCGACGCTCGACGAGCTCGGCGAGCTCGTCGCCGGCTACCGCGTGAGCGCCGAGTACACGGCGGCGGCGGCGGCGCTGACGGCCGCCTGGCGCGAGGAGGTCGATCGGATCTGCGGCGCGCGTGGCGGCGAGGTGTTGACGCAGGCGGAAGCGATCGGCATCCTGCAGGATGCGCTCGCGCCGACCGACGTGATCGTGTGCGCCGCCGGCAGCCTGCCGGGAGATCTCCACAAGCTGTGGCGCGCGCGCGATCCGAAGGCGTATCACCTGGAGTACGGCTACTCGTGCATGGGGTACGAGATCGCCGGCGGCGTCGGCGTGAAGATGGCGGCGCCCGAGCGCGGCGTCTACGTGCTCGTCGGCGACGGCTCGTACTTGATGATGGCGCAGGAAATCGTCACAGCGGTGCAGGAGCGCCTCGCGATCACGATCGTGCTGCTCGACAACGAGGGGTTCGCGAGCATCGGCGGCTTGTCGCAGGCGGTCGGCAGCGAGGGCTTCGGCACGCGCTATCGCTACCGCAGCGCGTCCACCGGCGAGCTCGACGGCGACCGGCTGCCGGTCGATCTCGCCGCCAATGCGGCGTCGCTCGGCGCGTGCGTGTCGCGCGCCGCCACGGCCGACGCGCTGCGCGGCGCGCTCGCCGCCGCGAAGACGCACGGCGATCGGCCGTCGGTGATCGTCGTCGCCGTCGATCGAGACGCGCGCGTGCCTGGCTTCGAGTCGTGGTGGGACGTGCCGGTCGCCGAGGTGTCCACGATGGACGCGGTGCGCGACGCGCGTGCGGCCTACGACGCGGCCCGCCGCAAAGAGCGCGACTTCCTGTGATCCGCGTGGCGAACGCGCCCTGCTCGTGGGGCGTGCTCGAATTCGACCTCGGGCCGGCGCAGGCGCCCGCCTCGCAGGTCCTCGACGAGATGGCGGCGGCCGGCTATGCCGGCACCGAGCTCGGCGACTGGGGATTCCTGCCGATCGATCCGCAGGCGCTCGCCGACGAACTCTCGCGGCGGCGCCTCACCCTCGTCGGCGCGTTCGTGCCCGTGGCGTTCGCATCGGCCGACGCGCTGCCCGACGGTATCGCCCGCGCAACGCGCACCGCGCGGCTGCTCGCCGGCGCCGGCGCCGGCGACGCGCTCATCGTGCTTTCGGACGACAACGCCACGGTCCCGCACCGCACGACGCGCGCGGGCCGCATCACGGAGGCCGACGGTCTGCGAGCCAGCGAGTGGGACGGCTTCGCCGATCGCGTGGCGGCGATCGCGGCCGCTGTTCGCGATACGACTGGCATGCGATCGGTCTTCCATCACCACTGCGCCGGCTACGTCGAGACGCCGCAGGAGATTGACGCGCTGATGGCGCGCACCGATCCCGCGCTCGTCGGGCTCTGCCTCGACACGGGGCATTCGATGTACGGCGGCGGGGATCCGCTCGTCGAGATCGCGAAGTACGGCGGACGCATCTGCCACGTGCACTTCAAGGATTGCGCGCGCGACGTCGCGCAGCGCGCACGGCAGGAGGGGTGGGATTATCACACCGCCGTGCGCAACGGGATCTTCTGCGAGCTCGGACGCGGGATGGTGCCCTTCGCCGACGTTCGCGACGCGCTGCAGCTCCAGCGCTACTCGGGATGGATCGTCGTCGAGCAGGACGTGCTGCCGGGCCTCGGCACGCCCGCGGCGAGCGCGGCGCGCAACCGAGGGTTCCTGCAGCGCATCGGCCTCTGACGAGAGATGCTGCACCACGACCGGGTCTACATGCTCGCCGCCGATCACCGCTGGCAATGGGAAGAGTGGTGCGACGCGCGCGGCCTCGCGCGCGAGCGGATTGCCGACGCGAAGCGCCTCGCGTTCGACGCGTTCATGCTCGCGCGCGAGGCCTCGCCCGACGTCCGGGACCACGGCGCGCTGCTGCTCGACGCGCAGTACTCGTCTCCAATCGTCGCCGAGGCGGCGCGCGCCGGCATCGACGTCGGCACGCCGGCGGAGAAAGCGGGCGCGTTCCCGCTCGCGTGGGCGGCCGAGCCGTTCGATCGCGCGCTCGCCGGCGCCTTCGTCAAGGTGCTCGTCCGTTACCGCTCCGACGACGAGCCGTCGATTCACGACGAGCAGCGTCGCAAGCTGCTCGAGCTGCATGCCTGGTGCCGCGCCGCCGGCAAGCCGCTGGTCGTCGAGATTCTCGTCGGAAGACGCGGCGAGCCCGAGGATCAGTTCGAAGCGTCCGGCCGGCCGGCGATGCTTGCGCGCTTCGTGCACGAGGCGTACGATCGCGGTCTGGTCCCCGAGTTCTGGAAGATCGAGGGGACGCTCTCGGCGCATGGCGCACGCGTCATCGACGATGCGATCGGAGCGCAGGCGGGAGGCCGGCAGATCATCCTCGGCAAGGCCGCCGATTTGGAGACGATCGACCGGTGGTTTGCGGTGGCCGCGAAGACGGCGACCGCGGCCGGGTTCGCGATCGGGCGATCGGTGTTCTGGGATCCGTCCGTCGCGTATCTCTCGGGCGGCACGACTGCCGCAGCCGCTCGCGATCGAATCGCCGACAACTACCTGCGGCTGGTCGGCGCCTGGCGGATGCATGGGTCCGGCCCCACCGACGCAAAGCTCTGACGAAAGCGGCGCGAGCCAACCTGTTGACCACACTGGACAACCCATTGGCCAGCAGTAATTTGGCTGATGACATACTCTGCCGCGAGACGCAAACGTGGCCGATCGCGCGACGCTCGAAGAAACTATCGCCCTCCTCGAAGCGACGCTCGACGCGACCCATGACGCGATTCTCGTGGTCGATCTGCACGGCCACGTGATCCGCTGCAACCGCCGCTGCTTCGAAATGCTCGGCTTCGCCGCCGACGACCTCGCGCGCGGCGGCCTCGATCTCATCCTCGACAGGCTGAACGCGCTTCGCGACGACCGCGACGACATGCATCCCGTGCGCTCGACGAAGGAGCTCCTCTCGGGCGATCCGCGATCGGAGCATCTCGACGTCCTCCACTTCAAGGACGGCCGGATTCTCGAGCGCTACATCGCGCCGCATCAGGTGAACGGGCGCGTCGTCGGCCGCGTCGCGAGCTTTCGCGACATCGGCGAGTCGGTGCGCGCCGCGGAAGCGCTCGATCAGCACCGCGCGTTCCTCGAGCAGGCGCAGGAGACCGCGCATATCGGCAGCTGGGTCGCCGATCTGGACGGCGGCGGGCGCGCGTGGTGGTCAGCCGAGACACACCGCATCTTCGGCGTGTCCCCGGAAACGTTCGACGGAACCGAGGCAGCGTTCTACGAACGCGTGCATCCCGACGATCGCGAATCGGTACACGCGGCGGGCCAGGCGGCAATCGCTCAGGGGCGACGGTTCGACATCGAGCATCGCGTCGTGTGGCCCGATGGAACGGTCCGGTGGGTGCACGAGCACGGATCGATCGTGCGCGATACGAGCGGACGCCCGGCGCGCATGATGGGCACGGTGCAGGACATCACCGAACGGCGGCTGCTCGAGGATCAGCTGCGGCAGTCGCAGAAGATGGAAGCGATCGGGCGGCTCGCCGGCGGCATCGCGCACGACCTGAACAACGCGTTGACGGCGATCGCGGGCTACGCGGAGCTCGCGCTCGGCGAGCTGAAGGCGGAGACGATCGCGCGCGCCGACGTCGAAGAGATCCGCCGCGCCGCCGAACGCGCCGGATCGGTGACGCGTCAGCTGCTCGCCTTCAGCCGCAAGCAGCTGATCGAAGCGCGCGTCTTCGATCTGAACGAGACCGTCGCGGCGATCGCGCGCCTGCTCTCACGGCTGCTCGGCTCGGACGTGCGCGTGGAGACGCGTGTCGCGCCGGAGGCGGTGCTGGTGCGCGCCGATCCCGGCCAGATCGAGCAGGCGATCATCAACCTCGCGGTGAACGCGCGCGACGCGATGCCGGGGGGCGGCCACATCACGGTGACGACAGCGCGCGAAACGGTGGACGACGAATTCGCGCGCACGCACGTGCCGATGACGCCCGGCGAGTACGCCGTCTTGTCGGTCGCCGACACCGGCCACGGCATGACGCTCGAAACGCAGGCGCGCATATTCGAGCCGTTCTTCACGACGAAAGAGATCGGCAAAGGCACCGGCCTCGGCCTGTCGATGGTGTACGGGACGTTGAAGCGCAGCGGCGGCTTCATCTTCGTCGACAGCGAGATCGGCCGCGGCACGACGTTCCGGCTGTACTTCCCGGCGGCACACGCCGAGGCGTCCGCGCCCCAGCCGCCGGCGCCGCGCGAGGAGCGGCCGCACGGCCACGAGACGCTGCTCATCGTCGAGGACGAGACCTCGGTGCGGAACCTGATCGCGGCGGCGCTGAAGAACGACGGCTACGATCTGCTGCTCGCCGGCTCGGCGGAAGAAGCGCTGACGATCGTCGAGTCGCACAAGGGCGCCATCGATCTGCTGCTGACCGATGCGATTCTTCCCGGCCGCAGCGGCGTCGAGCTGGTGGCCGAGATGGCGAAGCGCCGGCCCGGCCTGCGCGTCCTCGTGATGTCCGGCTACACGGAGGACACGCTGTCGATGGAAACCGGCGTCGTCCGGCTGCAGAAGCCGTTCACGCCGCGCGAGCTCCGGCAGCGGATCCGCGACGCGTTGGAGCAGTGACCCTCGGGACTACCTGGGGAACGGTGCGAGCGCAGGCGTTGCGCCGGCCGGCAGCGGCGTGCGCGCGGTGTTCATCACGATCGACAGCATCGTGTAGTAGCCGACGATCCCGAGCACGTCGATCACGCCCTGTTCGCCGACCGCGGTGCGGGCGGCGGCGTAGGTCGCGTCGCTCACGCTGCGATTCCGGTGCACCTCGTCGACCAGCGCGTACAGCGCCTGCTCGTCGGCGGCCATCGCCTCCGGCCGCCGGCCTTCGGCCACCGCTTTCACGATGTCCGCTTTGAGGCCGCCCTGCAGCGCAAGCCCCTGATGCGCGTTCCACTCGTACTGCTGCGTCCACTGGCGGGCGGTGAGCAGGATGACGAACTCGCTCAGCCGCGGCGGAAGCGAGCTCTTGAAGCGCAGGTAGTCGCCCATCGCGCGCGCGCGCGTCATCACTTCCGGGCTGCGCAGCAGCGGAATGAACGGCCCCGAAATTTCCGCGCCGCGCGCCGCCTTGAACTCGTCGATCGCGCGCCGCTGCGCGTCGGTCAGCTTCTCGACCGGAATCGGCGGCATCCGGTCCTGTGCCTGCGCGCCCGCTGGCGCCGCCATCGCCGCGCTCGCCGCCACGATCGCGATCAGCCGTCGCATATCTCCTCCTGTCAGCGTCTGCACGCGATAGTGTAGAGCGCCGTGCACGGCCCCGCCCGACACCTGGGCGATAATTGTGCCGTTCATGGCGATTCCGCCTCCCAAGCGGCCGACGGTCTCCGCGCCGGCGTCGTCGGACGTCGGCGATCTGCTGCAGGTCCTCGTCTTCCGCAAGACGCTCACCCGCGAGCAGGCGGAGCGCGTCCGGCGGCAGGCGCGCAGCGCGTCGACCTCGGTCGTGCAGACGATCGTCAAGCTCGGGCTCGCGTCCGAGGCGCAGATCGGCGAGGCGCTCGCCGCGTTCGCCGGGCTCCGCTTCGTCAAGATCAACCCGCTCGAGCTCGATCTCGACGTCGTCACCGGCGCGCTGTCCGGGCCCTTCGCGCGCAAGCACGGGCTCGTCGCCATCGCGAAAGACGACGAGAAGCTGACCGTTGCCGTGCACGATCCGTTCGCGCCGTTTCCGGCCGACGACATCAAGCGCGTCACCGGCCTGCGCGCGATCGAGAAGGTCGTCGCGACGCGCTCGGACATCGACGCGCTGAACAAGGGCTTCTACGAGCTGAAGACGAGCCTCAAGACCGCCGAGAAGCAGCTCTCGGCGCGCGCGATTCCGGCGCTCGATATCAGCAACCAGGAGTTCCTGTCGTCGGAGGTCGAAGAGCTGGATCCGGCGGCCGGGCCGGTGGTGAAGGCGCTCGATCATCTCCTCGGCTACGCGTTCGAGCAGCGCGCGTCGGACATCCACTTCGAGCCGAAGCGCAACGTCACGCTGGTGCGGCTGCGCATCGACGGCATGCTGCACGATGTCCACGTGGTGCCGAAGATCGTCTACCAGGCGCTCGTCTCGCGCATCAAGCTCCTCTCCGGCTGCAACATCGCCGAGAAGCGCCGCCCGCAGGACGGCCGCATCAAGCGCGATCAGGGCGGCCACGAGATCGAGCTGCGGGTCTCGACGATGCCGACGGCGTTCGGCGAGAAGGCGGTGCTCCGCATCTTCGACCCCGACGTGCTGCTCAAGAGCGTCGACGAGCTCGGGTTCGCCGCCGCCGATCTCCCGAAGTTCAAGGCGTTCCTCGGGCGCACGCACGGCATCATCCTCGTCACCGGCCCGACCGGCAGCGGCAAGACGACGACGCTGTACTCGGTGCTGAAGCATCTTTCGAAGCCCGAGCTGAACATCATCACGATCGAGGATCCGATCGAGATGGTGCAGGAGGAGTTCAATCAGGTGGCCGTGCGCCCGGCGATCGAGCTGACGTTCGCGAACGCGCTGCGCACGGTGCTGCGTCAGGATCCCGACATCATCATGGTCGGCGAGATTCGCGATCAGGAGACGGCCGAGCACGCGGTGCAGGCGGCGCTCACGGGCCACCTGGTGCTCTCGACGCTCCACACCAACGACGCGCCCTCGGCGGTGACGCGGCTGCTCGATCTCGGCATCCCGCATTTCCTGATCCTCTCGACCGTCATCGGCATCGTCGCGCAGCGGCTCGTGCGCGTGAACTGCGTGCACTGCGCGGAGCGGCATACGCCGACGGCGGAGGAAACGCTTGCGCTCGGGCTGTCGGCTGAAGAGATCGCCGGGCACGACGTGCGCCGCGGCGCCGGCTGCCTCCACTGCCGGCAGACCGGCTACATCGGCCGCGACGGCGTGTTCCAGGTGATGCCGATGACGGAGCGGCTGCGCGGCGTCGTCGCGAAGCAGACGTCGTCGATCGCGCTCTTCGAGGCGGCGCGTGCCGAGGGGATGCGCACGCTGCGCGAGGCGGCGATCGACAAGGTGCTGCAGGGCGTGACGACCGTGTCCGAAATGGTGCGCGTGACCGGCGGCTAGCGCGCGTCTATAATCGTGATTCCCAGGGGAGAAGGCGGGCGTGTGGCCAAGGTGAGCGCGATCGTGGCGGCGGTCGTTTGCGGCGGCGTCTTCGCGGCGGCGGCGGATCGCATTTACACCACGCCCAACCCGGCGGCCGAGTTGAAGCGGCTGTTTCCGGCGGCGGCGGCGTTCTCGCCGCTCGAGGGCACGCCCCTCCATTTCAACGCGTACGCCGCGGATCCGAAACCCAATCCGTCCGAGAAGCCGATCGGCATCGCGTTCTGGACGACCGATCTCGTGCCGGACGAGCACGGGTACCACGGGCCGATTCACATCCTCGTCGGCATGGACATGACCGGCGTCCTCACCGGCGTCGTCGTCACCTACGACTCCGAGCCGTACGGCTACTTCTCGGTGGAGCCGCCGAAGTTCGCCGCGCAGTTCAAGGGCAAGAAGATCGGCGATCCGTTCCGCGTCGGCGGCGACGTCGACGCGGTGTCGCGCGCGTCGATCAGCATCGGCAGCGCGACGCGCGCCATCCGCGACGCCTCGCGCGTCGTCGCGAAACAGCTGCTCCCGCCCGAGGTCACGAAGTAGTGGGCGCCGGCGACACCTGGGGCGAGATCCTCGCCCCGCAGGCGCTCGACCTCGCGCTGCTGACGGCGTTCATCGCGCTGACGCTCGTCAGCTTCTTCCGCAAGAGCGTGCGGTTGAAGTACGCCGCGCTGGTCGCCGCGGTCGGGTACATGGGGTTCATGAAGAGCAGCCTCGTGTCGATCAGCGACGTGTTCCGGTTCGCCGATCTCAGCCTGCCGCCGTTCAAGTACAGCCTCGCGTGGTATGTGTTCTCCGTCTTCGTCGTGGTGTCGACGGTGCTGTGGGGGCGGCTGTATTGCGGACGCGTGTGCGCGTTCGGCGCGCTCACGCAGCTGATCGATGCGATCGTGCCGTCGAAGCTGCGCGTCGAGCTGCCGCGGCGGTTCGAGCAGCGCGCGGCCTGGGCGAAATACGTCGTCCTCGCGGCGGTGCTCGTGTACTTCGCCGCGACGCGCGACGTGGCGCTGCCGGTCCGCTACGCCGAGCCGTTCTGGATGTTCGGCCTCTTCGGCACGACCGCGATGTGGGCGGGCCTCGCCGCGCTGCTCGTCGCGACGGTCTTCGTTCGCAATTTGTACTGCCGGTTTCTGTGTCCCGTCGGCGCGACGCTCGGCATCCTCTCGGGCCTGACGATCTTCCGGATCAAGCGCTGGTCCGAGTGCCGCACGTGCAAGATCTGCGAGAAGACCTGCGAGTGGGGCGCGATCCGCGGTCCCGAGATCGTCAAGCGCGAATGCGTGCGCTGCGACGACTGCGAGCGGCTCTACCTCGATCAGCAGAAGTGCCCGCACTGGATCGTGCTGCGCCGCAAAGGGAAGATGTTCGTATCGGCGTAATCCGCAATCCGCAATCCGCAATCCGCAATCCGCATT